>Ga0315915_1000281_pt1 | contig 47214 bp, 26 predicted proteins | sample MpolbnodulesMG_FD_207738 | JGI IMG/M metagenome (GOLD analysis project Ga0315915, IMG submission 207738) | Medicago polymorpha root nodule microbial communities from Los Angeles, California, United States - branched nodules | ecosystem: Host-associated > Plants > Roots > Nodule | place: USA... | reverse complement strand
AGATAACTTTTTGGACGTGTTTTATGTGCTAAACAGTAAGTATTGGACAAGACATCATAAAACAGAACAACACAACACAAGATAGAATAACATATGACAAAATTTTATGGTATTGTATAATGTGTGGTCTAACATGATTTTTTTGGACAAAAGACTATTTTGATATATTAAATAACTTGGACGTGGAAAAAAAAGTTATAATGTGGAGAGACAAGAATTTGTAATATGGTTTAATGAAAGAATTTTTTTTTAATTTTTATCATATCACTTACCTTTGTTATGTCCATTACAACTCAAACATCTACAACTTTTTTTTTACAAAAAACATCCTACAACTTAAGTTGTCATGTTTTTCATAAATAAAATAATTTTATAATTAAAGATATAGGGTAGTAGAATTTACCATTTTTCCATTTTACCATTTCATCTTCCCCTTGACATTGAAACGACCACCCAAATTTGCGTTTTAATCAATACACATCAAAACAAGAACACCCTCTCCTAAATCCAATCGACTTTCTCTTCTCATTTCCTTCACATCAATCAAATCCATTTCTCATTTCACAAAAATGAATTATTCATCATACAACCCTAATCAACCACAACAACAACAACCCTATTACGAATACGATCCATCTCAGATTCAACTCCAACCGTACGATCAATCTTCTTATGCTGCTGCTGCTGCAACCTATCAACCTTCTTCATACTACGCCGCCGCAGCTGCTTATAACCAACAATACGCCGCTTATTATCCAACTGCCGTTGATACTACTCCGGTTCAACATTCTTATTATCAAACTGAACCCAACCCGGTTCATCCTCCTGGTGTTAACCCCGCTGAACCCAACCCGGTTCAACACAATAATCTTCCGGTATTTCTTTATATTCATTCAATCTTCTCTTTCTTTATATTTCTTGAATTTCCTTCATTTGTTTAACATAAAGGATTTTTTTTGTGTTGATTTTGACCTAGTTTAATTTATGTGTGTGATTGAGTTTGGTTTTGTTAGAGTGGTGAATTAAATTGTGATTTTGATTAATTTCTGATGAATGTGATTGAAAATTTGAAATTAGGGTGCTTTAATTAGGTTAGGTTTTTTCTGACACTTCTGATTGAAGACGGGTCTTGTGTCCAACACATGTCGGTGTTGGATTGGACATGACGCTGACATGTGATTACATTCAGTTAATTTATTTTTTAAATTAATACTGGTGTTGACGTGTCAATGTCGTGTTTAGTGTATGTGCTTCATAGGACCAAAATGCGAGAGAATGTGTTTTTTAATTTGAGTGGGAAGTGTTAGTGGTTAGATTAAATTTTTATCCTTTGACCGGGTTTGAACCCGGTACCTCCAACTCTTTATGCGTTAGCTCAAATCAGTTGAGTGACTCAACCCCCCAAGAGAGTGTGCTTATAACTGAGTTCTTTGATCAGTATTATTCTGGTTAACTAGTGGTGAGTGTTCTTGAAATTGGGTTCTTCAATGAGTTTTATTTTCTAAAGCACCGACTGATTGAAGGTGTGTATGACATGTGTCCGTGTCTAACACCGACAAGACATGGACACATGTGATCACATTGAATGAATTCATTTTCTCAAAATATATTGTTGGTGTCGACCTTACAATGTCATGTCTGTCTCTGGGTCAGTGCTTCATAGGTTTTATGTTGTAAAAGTTATTTTTTGTTTTTGTGTGTGTGTTGATTCATCAATATGGTTATGGTGGTTGTTGTCTTAACTCTTGAAAGGCAATATGTTGGTGCAATTTAGATCCTAAGTGAAATGTAAAGTGAGATAATTCAAGGTTTGTTATGATTAGTTACGTAGTACCTACAATATCTACATTTGATTTCTTAGTTAATGGTTGATACTACTCAATTTACACTCTAAAGTGAGTTGCTCACTTTAGAGGAGCGAGGTCTATGGTTGTCTGTAATGAATGGATTTTATAGGGTTAGTAGTCACTGTAGTTGATGATCTTGGACGTTGATGAAGATCAGATAGTTCAGATTATGAGCGTTTTATTTGTTGAAGTCGCAATGTGAATTGTCCTATCTCTAACCAATGGCTTAGCTCAGCTAACTGCAGTGACTGATAGAATTATCAACTATAGTAATCTGGGTGTGTGTGATGTGGCATATTGGCAATGGCCAGCATAGAATGAATTTCTTATCTTAATTGATTGTTATGTTTCTGGTGCATTTGTGTTTTTATCCTAGTTTATGGTGTAACTCATTGAAAGTAGTATACCTGTGATCCCCTTTTATTAATCGTTGATTTAATGGTTAACATAGATGAATGGTAGAGATTAACTTTATCAAATTTTGATCATAACCGTTTGTGATTTTTTATTATAATCCGACTATTATCTGTATCATGGTGGAACTAGAAATGGCCTTTTGTCTTCACTGATATTATTGTTATTTGGATTTTTGTTCGTTCTTAGGAATTTTATGCTCAGACTCTATTGTTTTGGACACTAGTGCCTTTTATCTGTGTTACATGGAATAAATTTTATCGCAATGTTGTCATTCTCAATAAATACTACTACTTTTTCTCTATCTCTCTTTTATAGTTTTTCTTCCTTATATTTTATGTTTGTTTCGGGTAAGGTGTGAGTGTTATTCTTTTCCATCTTAGTGTACTTGTAGCATAGAGGACCAACCAAACAGTGTTTCTAGATAGACTGTATATACAGCTTTGCTTGTCTGTGCGTTTGTCTAACTATGATGACTTACCCAAAGTAGGGCAAAAACTTATGTGATTTGTTATGGCTTTCGTCAAACTACCGAGTATAAAAATTTGACCATCAACAACAACCATATCAAGCCATATCTCATTGGTGGGTTGGCTACATGGATCAATTGATAAGAATAAGATCATCTGTAATATGAATTTTACCTTAAGGTTTGTTGTTGTTGTTGTTAAGTTTCTATATATGTGCATTTGCACACTTCTTATTCTACTAATTTTTCTCAAAGACCATAGCTGAAGGAAAGAAAAAGTTCCATCAGCCTCTTTTACTTGTGTCTTTGACATTAAATAAGATTAGTAGAATCATCTTGTGGATTTATCCCATCTTTGTTCCAATAAATGGTCTCGCATAGGGTAGTTTAAATTAGGTTTGGCAAGTACCTACCTTTGATGTTGCTGAAACTGAAGGAAGATGACTTTAAGATAGGTCGAGGCAAAATTAAGCCATAATTTGATATGGTTTATTCCTCCTCGAATCAGTTCTGCAAATATGCTGCTACTCTAACATGCTAGTTTCTTGATATATTACCAAAATTTGAAGGAGTAAACAGTAAAGGCTGATTGAAGATTTTGCGCTCTTTGACTTTTCATACATTTTTTTATTCTTTTAGAGAGAATATCTTGCTGTGCTTCCTCAGGCTCTTTTGGGACATTCTGTGGACAAAAGGATGATACTGGAATAGGTATTTTGTCCCCGGCTTTTCATCTAAAACATTCAGAAGATGTTGAGAATTCAGCAACCTTGGCCACAACACCCTAGAGTGACCAGATAAAGACAGCAGTTGCATAATCTGAGCTAACAAGCAATTGTGGCCCTTTCCTTCAATGCCACAATAATGCTCGCATGGTGGTGGGTCTTTGCTGGTTGCTTTAGAGCTGCTGTGGACATAAGATCATCTCGTTTCTCTTCTTAACTGTTTGGCCATAATTTTGCAGTGCCTTACAGTTTGGGACTAGGAACTCCGATCTTTTGGTTATTCGATGGATAAAATCTTTGTTTGATATGCTTTATTTCTTCTTTTGTCAGAAGGTGTTCCATTTTCAGTTTCAGATTTAGGGGAGCATTGAGCATGTTTTCAGGACCTTAAATTGACTACTTCTCAAGGGTTACCTGATCAACAGTATATTGAGGCTGATAAAGTTGTAAATGTGCACGAATTGGCCAACTCCCTGGTCAATTGATGGGTACATGGGTTGATATGCCATTGTTTATCTCAATCATAATGAGGAAAATCCATGTTTGTTTGGAGATCTATTGGACATGAATTGTTGTAAGAATGCAGTAACATTCATAATGATTATTAAGAGTTATCTAAGAAATCCGTTTCATATTCAAAATTGAGATACTTAGATTGGAATTTGGAAACTCTAAAGTGACTATAGTGTAAAGTGAGAAAATCAAAGGTTGTTACTTTAACAAACTCATGATTTGTTAATTAATGGTTGATATTACTCACTTTACACTCTAAAGTGAGTTACTCACTTTAGAGGAGCCGGAACCCTTAGATTGAACTGTATGTAAGAATTGGAATGATTCTTGAAATCGAGGATGCCTTGGAAGTAGTTTTAAGGCCATCACAGTCTCTCCTATTTGTTAATGTTAGTGGTGACTTAAAATTACTCTGTTATAAACGTTTCCTCGGTTATCACCTGGATGAACCAGATATTCCGTTTCTTAATCAGTTTTTTCTTTGTTATTAACTCTTCTACAATATTTGCATGCTTTTGGAGTATCAAAAGTTCCTTCATTAATTGACTTGCATGTCACATCACATTGACAGATTTTCTTTCACCTCTCTCTCTCTCTCTCTCCATAATATCTCTACCTTTGTAGTATTTATTCATTTCTTTGCACGTCTTTTAATCTAATCCTTTCCTCTCAAATTTTCAATTTATTTGTACCTTAATATTTGTTACCATATAGATATATGCTTGACTTTGAATGGGAATTCTTATTTTCAGATCGGGCCATCGTCTCAATACAGAGGTGGAGGTGGTAGATCATTCAGGCGGGGTGGTCGTGGTCGTGGTCAGTTCAACCGTGGAAGAGGGCGTGGAATGGGCGGTGGGAGACACTTTCCATCTCATTCTTCTGCACCTGCTATTTCTGATATACCGGGTGCATCTGCTGCTGCTGGAGCCACTTATGAGGTACAAGGTTCATCGTCAGTCCCGGCTCAAGTTCAAACTGCACCAGTGCAACCACAACCACGTGGGGTATTTTGTGATATTTGTAAGATTGAGTGCAATACGTCAGAAGTCATGCTGGTGCATCTGCAAGGAAAAAAGCATCTGAAGAATGTGAAACTACATGAAGCAAAACAGAGACGCAATCCTATCAACGGATCACAGAGTAGTCAGAATCCTACCTCTGAATTGAACTCGACAGATCAATCTGTGATAGCTCAAGAATCGGAGGACCCCACCAAAGTTATGAGCTCTGAAATTGCAGCTGATAACAAGGATGAAATGATGTTGCAGAATAATGTAGGAGAGACTTCTGATGTTCCTGCTGAAGAGTCTGATGTGTTAAGAACAGAAAACTCGGCTGCAAGAGACCGTGGATTGAAGCGTAAGACAAGAGGTGCAAAAGGTGGACGTAAACAGATGAGGACTGCTGATGGTTCAGTACCTGAACAACATGTAGCTATTACATGTGAATTGTGCAATGTTAAATGTGACACCCAACGTGTTTACCAGGCTCATATTACTGGGAAAAAGCACATGAAGCGTGCCTATGGTTACCAAGGTCCGGCTGGAGTAGGTAATCAAGCGTTGGTTGGACTAGGTAACCAAGCTTTGGTCGGAGTAGGCAACCAAGCTCCGTCAGAAGTAGTTGGTCCCCAAGCTTTGCCTGGAGCAGCAGGGCTTCAAGCACTTTACCCACCTGACATCAATGCTCTAGCCACTGCAATTAATGCTCAAGTCCAACAAGGCGATAATGATCCACAGGTACTTCTGGCTCAGCTACTGGTGAATGCACTATCTCAAGCACAAGGATCAAACACAGCACCACCGAATGGCACCTTGGCAGCTCAGACACCAGCACCTGCATCTGTGGCTGGTTCAGGTAATGATCCCCAGTTGGTGCAGACACAAGTCTCGGAAGTTGCAGCAGATGTTGGGGTGGGAAATCCTACTGGAGAAATAAAAAATGAGATGTTATCTGTGCCGCTGGAATCAAATGCACATGAAGGTTCAAATGTTGTCCCCAAAACTGAAGGTGGAAGTTCTGAAACTAAATAATTGCTAATGGCAGGAAGAGACAATTCAGGTGCAACAAATGAATACCTTCGTAATATCAAGCTCTATAACTATTGTAGGACCGAAGTAGATACAATCATTCTCTTTCTCAATTTTAACTTTATTCGGATGAATGTTTATTCTATTGCCGGCAGAGATTTCTCTTCTACCAAATAGATTTGCAGACTATGTATTTCTCACATGGATGTATGTTAGATGAGTCACAAATCCTTTAGATTGTTGCATGTGTATGTGCATGTGAGCCCGTGTTTGTGATGCTTTTTACCATTTTTGTAGACAGAAATCAAGTTATTAAACATGTGCGCGCTTGCCCTTGTGTGTGACGATAATGCTGTTTGACATTAATGTTACACCTAGTGGTTCAATAAGCAAGTTTAATGCTACATGATGAATGAGAGTTTTTTAATATCGCACAGGGTTATTATAAACCTTGCGCATGAAACACGAAGTTGATTCAGAATGGTGGGTAAACGCAAGTCTGAAACGTGAAGACTTGAAAATAATAATGGACAGTAAGCTTAAGAGTAAGAAATTATGTGAAAATGTGTATTTTATTGGTGACTCACTATGGTTGGGTGTCAATTTTCAAAAAACATGGAGTTCAGGTTAGTCCATGAGAAGTAAAATAAATTTCTTTTGGTACCTTACGAAAACAAATTGGGACAAGTTAGTCCTTGAACCAAAAGAGAGATACAAATCCTATTTTTTATTTTTTGGTGAATAACCCAAATCCTATTTGATCGAACTAACTATCCCTTAATGCAAAATAAAAAAAAAATCCCTAAATATCTCCCTAAAAAAAACGGTTCCTATGATATGTATTGAAAATATACTTTTTTTTATAAAATTAAAAACGATCTAATGCTATAATTTTATTTTTTGGTTAAATCTATTGCTATAATTTTGCAACGCATCTGATTATAGGATTTAAATTTAAAATATCACACTGCAGCTTATTACTCATGTCTCATTCTATTTTTATTATATAAGTATAATTTTCCATTCTTTGAAAGGCAACAGATGGAATATTAGGTTAGGGATGACTTGTGGTAGAGACTTGAAGACGACGTAAAGAAAAGCAATTAAGTTGAAGAAAAAGGGCATGCTTATGTGATGGATGACATTAAAGTGGAATGGTTAAATCTTCCTCGAGAACTATGGTTAGTTATTTTATCAAAAAATATTAACAATACTTTTGATGTTATTAGATTTCGAGGTGGTTGTCCTTTGTGGCGCTCTATTATTCCCCCTCCTTTTCCATCTCCGTCTCACACACTTCGCATTCCACACGGTAACTTCTTCCTTCTCCAAACTAAAAGTATATCGCCTAGAACCATTAGTATCAACTAAATATTTTAATAAAGGGTGGATCATAAAGATTGAAGAAACAAAATCCGGCAAACTTCGTATCTTAGATGCTTTGAATAACACTCACATCTCATATATCCGTCGAAAGACGTTAGATTTCACGAATTTACGAGTTACGGAATTGTTTCAAGAGTGTACTTTCAATTTTTCTAAGGATGGAGGCGATTTAATTGCATTTAAGAATGTTTCTTGTAAAGCAGCAATGTTTGTAAGCGTGTACTCTCAATTCTTTGCTTTGCTTGATAATAGAGAGTTTTTGGTTTCCAACGTTGGATATAACAATTTTAAGAGAGTGGATGATGATAATAAAAAGTTTGATGACATGATCCTTCATAACGGCAATGTTTATGTTGTGGATGGAAGGGGAGCCATTTATTGGTTCAATGGTTCATCCTCGAAGTTAGTCCAATTTTCGCCCAACTTAAACAATGTTGGTGATAAGAAGTATTTGGTGGAGTCGCAAGAAAGTCTCTTTGTGGTTGATATGTATAGAGATATTTGTGATATCAAAGTTTCAAGGTTTGATGAAAAATCAAATAGATGGTTTCATGCAAAATGTTTGGGTGATTATTCGTTTCTTTTGGGTAAGGACTCGAACTTTTCATTATCAACTAAAGATTATCATGGATTTAAAAGAAATTGCATTTACTTTCATACTAAAAAAGGGATCGATTGTTTCAGCTTGAAGACTTCAGAATTTGAGCATATTGATGACATATTTTGGCCTTGCCTATCTTTATTCAATTCTGATTCAAATCCAAATAACATTGAGTGTGGTGCAAATGAGCTCCAAGAGACTACCCGAGAAGCTAGGTAGGCGGAGACCCAAGAAAACTCTTAACCATGAACCCGTTGGATAGTTTGCTTTTATCGATTTGATTTATTGATTGATTATTTTTTGGATTTATGGTATTATGAATTTTTATGGGTAGTAGTTTTAGTGAATGCATTGTTATCTCACCCAATTATTGGGCTAATTTTTTTATTTGCAGTTTTTTTTTTGTTATGCACGAGTAATAATATGGTGTGTTTGGGGTACATAGGTGTGTTTCGAGGCACTACCAAGTACCATCTATATATGTTTATTATTTAGTTTAATAATGCAAAGCACGACATTCAAACATCAAATTAAATTGTGTGTTTGGACATGCGTTTGAGTTATTTTTCTCACGTTTTAATACAAATTTAACGTGACTTTAGACAAGCTGAGAATTGAAGATCTTAGTAGACGCGTGGTTCTGTCATGGTTTTGTAATTCATTTATAGGGTTTTCTTTGTTTGTTTTTGGAATCAACTATTTCTACATATGCAGCCGTAGAGATTGATCTTTAGGATAGTAGTGAGTAGTAAAAGTGTGAAAATCTTCTTCAAGATATTTAACATTGATCTATTTGTCGAGCTAGATTTGAACTTATAATTTCTAGTTAAGTTGAAAGAGATTTCTTACCATCTCATTATTCTTAGATATTTAAAGAGGTGATTTGGTAATGGAAAAGTAAATTTCATCGATAATTTTAGTGTCAAACATCCTTAAAAAAAAAATCTTCCGTAAATATAAACACATAAAATCTAAAATGAGTACGGTGCAAATATTTAACAACTTTTTTTTTTTGAAATATTAAAAATGTTCTCCATATAAATAAAAAAAAATTCACTACCAATTCTTTTTTTTTAATAAAAACATTACATTAACGTTGATGTTAAGAAATAATCATGGGTTTTCAAATTTTAATGATATCGACTATCTCATTACATAAAAACCCAATTCCAAAGATATAAACAAATAAAATCTGCAACAGTGATGTGAATATTTAACGGATTTTTACGATTTTTTTTAATAGACCCCTAAAATAAATAGAAATATTACATTAATGCTGAAAAATATCGTTTAATATCTTTAAATATTTTAAAATATTAACTAATTGTTACTCGAGCCATGTAATGAACGAGATTTTTTCTTTTGAAGGAATGTAAATGAACGGAATTTTTATTAGTTTAAATTTAAAACACATAAATTGAAATACCGAGTTAAAAATTTAATTATTATTAATCTATTTACTTGACTAATTAATCATTACCTTCTAGTAATTTTTTTTTAAAGAACCTACTATATATATATTGATGTACCCAATTCTTAATTTGAATAATGTTGTTTACACTTCACTCAATGCTAGGAAACACCAGTAATTTACCAATATAACCTCATCGACAGTTAACTGTCGATGGACATTTATGTCTTTTTCCAGTGTCTTTCAACCTTAGTTGAAGTGTATACAACAATTTTCTCCTAATTTTTGGTAGTGAACCCAGATTCTAATTGACCGAACTAACTATCCCTTAATATTTGTTCTTCTAAAAAAAATCCCTTAATATTTGTAAAAATATAAAGAAATTCCCTAAATATCTCCCTAAAAAAACTATTCCTTTGATATGTATAAAAAATATCCTTAATAGTAGTTTTTTATATAACTGAAAACGATCTCATGCTATAATTTAGCAACGCATCTGATTATAAGATTTAAATTTAAAATAGCACACTGCAGCTTATTACTCATTCTATTTTTATTATAAGTATTATTTTTCATTCTTTGAAAGGCAACAGATAGAATATTAGGTTAGGGACGACTTGTGGTAGAGACTTGAAGAACACAGACGTATAAGAAAGGCAATTAGGTTGAAGGAAAAGTGCATGCTTATGTGATGGATGACATTAAGGTGGAGTGGTTAAATTTTCCTCGAGAACTATGGTTAGTTATTTTATTAAAAAATATTAACAATACTTTTGATGTTATTAGATTTCGAGGTGTTTGTCCTTTATGGCGCTCTATTATTCCCCGTCCTCTTTCACCCCCCTCTCGCATTATACATGGTAAAATTTTGCTTCTTAAAACTAAAATATATCGTCTAGAACCATTAGTACCAACTTATTATTTTAACAAAGGATGGATCATAAAGATTGAAGAAACAAAATAAGGCACACTTCGTATCTTAGATGCTTTGAATAACACTCACATCTTACATACCTCTCGAAAGGTGTTAGATTTCACAAATTTACGAGTTACGGAGTTGTTTCAAGTGTGCACTCTCAATTTTTCTAAAGATGGAGGTGATTTAATTGCATTTAGTCCCCTTATGTATGTTTGTAAAGTAGTGGTGTTTTTTGAGGATTGTGGTCAACCGGTCTTTGCTGTGCTTGAAGATAGAGAATTGTGGGTTACCAATGTTAGATATAACAATTTGAAGAGAGTTGGTGCTGATCATAAAAAATTTGATGACATGATCCTTCACAAGGGGAAGATTTATGTTGTGGATAGAAGGGGAACAATTTATTGGTTCAATGGTTCATCCTTTAAGTTGGTTCAATTTTTGCCCAACTTAAATAGCGCTGGTAAAAAGAAGTATTTGGTGGAGTCACATGAAAGTCTCTTTGTGTTGATATATATAGAAATATTTGTGATATCGAAATTTCAAGGTTTGATGAAAAATCAAATAAATGGTTTCATACAAAATGTTTGGGTGACTATTCGTTTCTTTTTGGGTAAAGATTCAAACTTTTCATTATCAACTAATGATTATCATGGATTTGAAAGAAATTGCATTTACTTCCATATTGAAAAAGGGACTGATTGTTTGAGATTGAAGACTTTAGAAATTAGGCATTTTGATGACATATTTTGGCCTTGTCAAGATAAGAGAGAATTGATTTACACTTAAAGAGACAATTTGAAATCTCAGTGATGATCAATTCAGATGCTAAAGCTTCTCAACAATGTTCTTGTTGTTTTCTTGATGTTTTGCAATGGTGCAAGTAATGATGAGCCTTTCACTTATATTTATAGGGTTCTTGGCCTCTTGTAGCCATTGGAGGGTGACCAATGGTCTTCTGCCATGTGTCCTGGGGCCTACTAGCTTTTACTTGAAAATTTGGATGAACATTCTGAACTTCAGAATGTTGTTGTGTTCTTGAGAATATTTCAGAATGTTGTTGCATCTTGATGATCTTCATATGAGTTCATCATGTATGAATGAAGACGTGAGTTTCTGGGTTTATCATATGCGTTTCATATGATTTTCTGGGCTTTATCAATAAACAGTGGCTTTTCCATATACATCAGAATGTTATTGGATAATACCTTCCCAGATTTGCCTTGGAAACTATGCAAGAGAGATAAAGTGGATTATGCATCTTCATGCCCATGCTTTGAGGGATTGTGTGGTCCATGTACAATACCAAATCTCATACGTGTCTAACTCTGATTGAGTGAGACAAGATTTCCTTTTTGCTTTTTGTATTTCACCTACTTTACTGTTCATAAAGCATGTGCTAAGCTGAACATTCTAATCACCAGAATGTTCCTTTTGTTTCACTTAAGATGATTTATAAGACTACCATTTGATGTGATCAAATCCTACTAGTGAAACAACAATGAAGAACAGTGATTGTAACATCTAGGATGATATTCCCTTTTGAAATATTCCTAGTACTTCAATATTCATAATCTTAAATGAACATTGAATATCCTTTTTGACATTAATCTTATAAATGTCTTTATTGCTTGATTTATCCATGCAAATGTACTTTCTTGGACATTTACTCATGTCACGTGTGACTTCCATGTTCTTGAGTTTCTGGGCTTCGGTAAGAACAACCTTCTGAACTCTGCTTGAACATTCTGATCAACTCTCTAAGCAACATTCTGAACTAACTTTCTGAACTCAGAGTTAGTTCATGAATTCAAATTGATTTCTTGTATCTTGGTATGATTTAAACTTTGTTCCTGTCTTAGTAAAAACACTCAAGAGCACAAGTTAAATACCAAGAAATTAATCAACGTCCATTAATTCCTTAATCATCAAGGTTTATTATCTTTAAAATTAATTAGGAATTTTGCCTCAACACTTAGTGTCTTGTATATCATTTTTGCATATAAAACTCTCCTTCCAGGCTTTTGAATCGATTAAAATAGTCTTGAATTGTATCACCAGAAGTCTCTAACTTGGGGTGAATCATTTCATGAGTTTTTTAATCATGTCACATCTGAATCAATTCAAAATAGTTTGAATCATATCATGGAAACTCTCTAACTTGTGTTGAATCGATTCATAAAAGTTTGAATCGTTTCAACATTCATCTTAGGTGTTCTGAATCGATTCAAACATGGTCTGATGCGCATCTGATGACAGAGCATCATATGATATTTAAGCACTTTTTTTTGCATTTGAAGACAAATAAGATGAAAGTTAGAAGAATTGTTAATGATTTTAGGAACATTCATGGGTAGTAGTTGCAGGGAATGCATTGTTAGTCAGCTAATCATTAGGTTAATTTTTAGAGGAGTTGTTGGATCTATGGATTTTTTATTTTTTTTTTGGATTTATGGTACATATTAACTTTTATAGGTAGTAGTTTTAGGGAATCCATTGGTAGTCAGCTAATCATTAGGCTAATTTTAATTTAATTGCAGTTTTTTTTGTTATGCACGAGCAATAATATAGGTGTGTTTAGGGTTCATCGTTTTGATTGAATGAACACACTTAAAATTATAAGACCATTTAGAGAAATGATTTAGTGATTGAAAAGTAAATTTAATCTTTTTTTTTTTTTGTGTCATTCATGATTATAATTTTTTAATACCAATTCTTTTTATATATATTAATATTTTCTTGTTAACAATTTTTTTTTTATGGTCTCTAAAAAAATATTATGGAGTTTACGGTAGTTTTTTTTTTAACAAAGTCAAAATGAACCAACACAGGTGACATACCCTGCACAAGGTGTGCTAAAGAAGGCATCAAAAAGTAAATACAAAGTCGGCGATGCTACAACAACAAAAACAAACCCAACGTTGGAATAACGAAACAATTACAAAGCGATTCTCATGCAAGATAAAGGATGGCGCCATCATTCATGATAGTCAAAGCAAATTTAATCATTTTTGCCTTCAGCCACATAAATGATAACAACTTAACATTATCACGCATCTGGTGTAAATCGAAAGCTTTGTTATTGGAGATACTATACGACACACCCACCAGCGCAACCCTTAGCTTCTACTTGAATAATACCCCGACGGAAATATTATCCTTTGTTGGAAGTCGATTGCGGAAAAGACGCCATACAAATAAAGAAAACTTTAGAGGAACCTATTTATGTCAAATAGAATCAACATGAACCTTGTCGACATTGTATTCTATTGCGTAAACATCTGATAAACATCACTGACAGATAACGTTTGATTGTATCAGGCAACCATTTCCAACGGTCAAAGACATTCTCATGCAAAACAATGTTATGTAACCAAAAACAACAATTCCTATAAAGATCCTCCTCCACGCAAACAACCTCCCTCCACTAATTTTTACCTCAAAGTGTGGATGGGCAATGTTCCATTGCATAGTTATTTTGATTATATAATCTTTATTTTATCATATAAATGAATTTTATTTTCCGTAAAAAAAATTAACTTCAAATATGTCACATTTTTATTTAAGGACACTTAAATGAAATGATAAAGGATCTATTAAAGCTTAATCAAATCTTGATAGAGCCAACAATGTTAAATTTATTGATAGAGACTTGCTATTCATCTTGAATTCTTAGTTCTAGCTCAATGGCTTTCTTTAGATAATGTAGCACAGTGGTTAAAAATTCACATTTTTCAAAATAAATAGGTGGAATGTCCATAATTCGAACCTTGACCTCTTACATATATTATGTTGTACTAACGATTGAGTTAAACTCACGTGATAACTTAATAGTTTAATCTCAACTGTATCGTGATTAAAACAAATAAAAAATTCACATTTCTCAACAAGAATAAGAAAAGAAAAAAAAAAAAGGTGCAAAATAATCTAATCCATAAGCTCTTTTCATTTACAATATCAAATTCTCTCTCTAATGTGGACTCAACAGCAACTTCTTCAACCAGTGCCACCCTTGAAACTCTTCCACTCATTTCCACCTTCAAATTCAAATCATGCAAAAATTCAATCTTTATCAAAATTAAATTCGACCCACAATCTAAAAACAGCATTAACTTTGGAAGAACTTCCTCCAAACGCGCTTCGGAGGAAGAAAGATGCAAATTGGAGAGGAGGCTTCTCTCTTGGTGTCGACTTAGGAATGGCTCGTACTGGCATTGCTCTCAGCAAAGGCTTCACTTTTCGCCCTTTAACAGTAACATTTTCTGCTTTTTCTTTTGATTTTCCTATGTTTTGTTGCTTTGCTGTTTTGTTTGTTTTTTTTATTTTTGTCAACACAGTTGTAAAATGTTGGGAGAGGGGGATTGCACTAGCGGGATACCGAAGGCGTGTCTGATGTCCGACACATAATGACATGACACTAACATATTTGATTGCATTCAATTACTTCTATAATTTAAAATTAGGTCAATCAAGTAAACGTTCCCTGTAAATATCCAGAATTTCGTTTTTTATCCTAGAAAAAAATATTTCTTTTTAGTCCTAAAATTTTTTCCTTCAACATGTTTAGTCCATGTAAAATTTTCCATCAGCATTTTTATTCCCTGTAAAAAATCTCGGTCAACATTTTTGTCCCTAAAAATGCTAAAGGAAAATGTTATAAGGACTGAAGTGCATTTTTTTTTACGGATTAAAAATGAAATCCTGGATATTTATAGGGACTATTTACTTAATTAACTGTTTAAAATTTTATTGGTATCATGTTTGTGTCTATGTTTGTACTTCATAGCTCAGTGATATGTTTGGATTGGCATTTGGCAGTATAAGGTGGAATAGAGTGGAGTGAAATGGAAAAGAATAGGCTAGTTAGATTTTGAAGAACTGATGTTATCTCATTCCATCTTATGTTACCAATCCAAACATATGTCAAAATGCGATTTGGCTCCTCTTTGTTTTGTTTTGAAAAGGCAAAAGAATATTTAAAAGAAAATAATTATGATGCATTGCCAGTTTAAACTTTTTACACTGTCAGCCAATAAAAAACTATCATTTGTATGACTTTTTAAGTTAGATATGATTAAAGTCAAACCTTTACAATGATCGAATGATTATGATCGAGTGATAGTGTAAAAAATCTTTACACTATAAGTGCATATGAACTAAATTCTATATAAACAGAGAAATGAAATTAATTGAATTACAATATGTGCCAAATAAAAGCAAAAACAAACACCAATCAAAAGGATAAAATTGCAATACAAATCATGAAAAACAAGCCAGAAATCTGTTACAATTTGATGCAGTACATAAGCTGAAAACCACTAAACATGACTGCATGTCCGAATTATTTCATCAAAACCACTAAACGTGCTGGAGCTTTAGTTTCGCAAAAAGATGTGACAGCAGCAACATAGTCTTGGCTCTTTTTGATCTTTACCCAATTCACCGAATTCCTATTCAAAGGTTGGACACATTGTACTGCATATCTGCTTACCTTTATTATGAATTTGTAAAAATTCGAAAAACAGATTGAATCTAATTTACTTCAGATTAGGCGCCTCTGAAATGAGTAGAGAGTGAGGAAATCAATGATTGATATTTGAAATGTATATTATGTCGATTCCTATCACAGGTCAGAGTCGTTAATGTAGTCATTCAACCTTGCATATTAGGTTCTATGTCACTGGGAATGATACCATGTGTTGTTGTGTAGTATGTTGAAACTATGTAAGAAGGTGATGTTAGGTGGTATGTAAGTTTAGTCATTGGATTTGGAATACCGTGTCTTTGTTGTTTAGTATGTCAAAACTCTGAAAGAAATTGTGTTATCTGTGTTTCATCATCAGCCATCGATCCTTATAATCGTGTATTTACTTTAGGTTTTGAAACTGCGAGGACAGAAACTCGAGGTCCGGATAATGAACATCGCAGAAGAAGAGGTCTGGATCATCTTTTGTCATGTGCGAGGCTTAAAATTCGGTTGATAAAGATCTGTTTTGTAACCTTAGAGATAACCAAGATGATTTTGAATTATAGGAAGCTGATGAGTTTATAATTGGACTTCCAAAGTCTTGTGATGGAGAGGAAACGATACAGTCAAACATAGTCCGTTCTGTTGCTGGAAGGCTTGCTATTCGAGCTGCTGAGAGGTAATCCATTGTAATGTAGTGTTGACAATATAAATTCTTTTATCTTTGTTTATAGATTCCAAAATAAGAAAATGAATAGAAAAGGGATGAATGGTTAATGTTCATTATATTCTGATCACAATTCACAAGCTCATTCTTCAGTGTCAAATTTGTATATTATATTCTATTCTTTTCATTTTGCATACTGCTAAATGACGAGAACCGAGATATACCTCCAATAATTCGCAAACATAAAAAGTGATCTGGGCTCTGTCTGGATAAAAGCTTAGCCAAGCGCTTATAGCATAACCGTTTATCTTCTAAATGTTTACGCTATTTCTACAACAAAAGATAAAATAAAGGTGAACTGTTTTCATATAAAGATATAAGTTGTTTTCATAAGCTAATCCTGGAGTGCTTATGGAAATAAGTAGAAAATAGCTAATGAACATGCCATACACTTTCCTCAAACAGTCTCAAAGTGCTTATGTCAGTAGTTTAATTCAAATAAGTCAATCCAAACAAGTTGTTATTCTTATAAGGATCATAGATTTCTATAACTAACAATTCACCTAGCCATTCTTCAATGTCTATGATGAATTTTGCTCTAATGTTGACATAAAGCATCTCCATAGAGGTTCTTATCTCATTTTTTGTGGTCACTACTCTACCACATTTGTTTTAAGAACTCTATTATCTTTATACTTAAATGGCGCAGTCCTTTAAGAATTCAAATTGGTTCTACAAATTACGCCACATCCTAAAGTAATGATCTATTGATAAGAACAAACTTTGTATACAAGAACCATCCTTACACCTGGTAGCTGCGCAAGCATACTCCTATGATGGAACTTAGGAAAAACTGGTTCTTATTTATAAGGACCAACTTAAAAACACAACTGGTTGATGCTCTTTCGTTACCGAAAGGAAATATCAAGTTTGGGCTCTGATGCTTATTTAGTATTTGGCAATAAATTTGAATATTATTTCTCGCACTTAATAGAGGTTGGTAAATTGATGTAATTATTTTGTATCACAACTTTTATTTCTATGTTATATCTCAACTCTAACTTCAGGGGTTGGAGAGTATATCTACACGATGAATATGGGACGACAAATGCCGCCATAGATCGAATGGTCAACATGTAAGTGCTTTTAAACTTATTTATTGTTTGTATTGTATTCTTCAATACTGTCTGTTTTGGATGAAATGGCACAGTTCATATACTAATTGGATCTTTTCCTGAAAGTGTCGTTTTATAACTCTGCAGAATTCGAATTTATCTTTTATATTTTATAAATTTAGAATTACATATTACAAGTACTAAATGAGTAGGCGGAAATTGAAACCTGCATGGTCCATAATAAATGCTTATGAAGAAGTATGCATGTTTTTGGGTTACAAAAGAAGTATGCATGTTATTTCTGAATGTCTGAGAAATATTTTATAAATTTATTTTATATAGTTTAAAACCAGTTTGGATATAAAGGTGTTTGCCTAGAAGAAAAGTGTTTTACCAACCCTCTCATCAGTGATCACTAGTCTCGGAGGAAATACTTGTATTTACCATTCTATCGACGCTATAGAGTGCGAAAGTCAAATTTATATTAATACACACACACACACAAGAATCCTTTTGAAAGATTTCAAGCAACGTTTGTATGGAATTTATTACTTTACTGTGGAATTGACACACTTAAAACTCTCAGGGGCGTGAATAAGTCTCAGCAGAAGAAACAAGATGCCTATGCTGCCGTGGTAAGTGCATTTGTGATATCATGTTTTTAGGGAAATTAACATTTTTGAAAAAAAAAATAATGAGGAAGGGAGAAATTATTATTGATTAAGTTGACGTTAATTTCCATTTTACAATGGTTTCTAAGGAGATTTGAATTTTGTTCCTTGAGGTTACGAGATCAAACTCTTAGCACTGAGTTGACATCTCATGGATGAAATATATTTCATTTATTAAAAATAAAAGAATGTTTTTGGGATATATATTTTCATGTTTTTCCTGTTTTGAAGTGCCAATGAGAAGAGAAGACAATTATGGAATGATCGTCATTTTTTTTTTATCTAGATGTTACTTGAGAGATATTTCTCCACATCAGGTCAGAAAACTGAACTTGTTGTGCCCAAGAATCTTGAACTACAAGGAAAACTTAGAAGTGGTCCTCCTAGAGATGATGATTATTTCTCAGACGAAGATTAATCACATAATAAAGGAGCTTGTACCATTCCATCATTCGTGTTTCCTAATTTCAAGTATGCGTGAGGAAGTTGCGAGAAAATGGAGACATTCTAACAATTGTTAATCAACACAATGATTGGTATGTTTTGATTTCCATTACAAAACTTCAAATTTAAGGATGTATGGGGAAAAAAAAGTCAAAAGGTGAGTCACCGTTTATTTTGATGTAATAGTAAAAATGCAGATACTGCTAGGGTTGCTTAATGCAAAATCCACATCAGAATTTGTCTTAAGTTGAAGTTCTTTGTGAGTAATGCTAGTATTCCAGTGTCAATCAACACAATCCTACAAGTGTCTTTTGTTGACAAAATTATTGAGTAACTTTCAATGTACAAAGTAAATTTATGAAGGTTTTTTCTTGCACTTTTTACCTTCATTAATCTCAGTTTCGACCAGCAGTTAAAGGAAGTAAAGTTTCGTATCGTACTTTATTTGAGATATTTTTGTAAATATTGGAAAATTTACTCTTTTTAGGTGTATATAGTAAAATTGACTTGGTACATACTCTACCTTAAATTTATAATTGTCAGCATGCATCTGTAAAGCCTTAACAATGACAAAATTGTAAGGATAAACTCTTTCATTTGGGTTCAAACGCGAAACCTGGCGGTGTGTTTCTGTGGTGTTTATAACTTCGTCTACTAAATTTAGCAAATCGATAAAAAGCTTATACAATTTATATGACAGAACTTCAGAATTCAGTAAAATAAATAATTAAACTCGATTAATGTTATCTTTCAATAACAATCTCGCTTCGTTGTCCCCCTGGCCCCTTCAAAGTAAGAATTTTATACTACTCACTTTTTAACTATTTAGAAGTATGGGTAAGAATTTTAAGAAACACCAACAATTTGATATTCAATTACATATACGTATGTAAATGTCAATAATAAATGAGTAATGATATTTGAACAACTATTTTGGTACAACTTTTAGGACAACCTTATTGTTCTCTCTTCTTATTGGTCAAAAACATTAGAGAGAGAATAAAAACATAATGTAAGTATAAGAGAGAAAGTTGTACAAAAGTTATACTAAAATGGTTGTACAAGATTTAAATCCTTAGAAATCAAAATAGGCTATGCTCTGAATTTTTTTTTATCTTTAAATCCTTAGAAATCAAATTTGATATTCCAAGATTTACAGCAAGCACCTTCTCACCTCGCAATACCATTTGCTCTAAACTCAGATGACTAGTGTATACTCTAATGCAATTATGATTGTATGTTGAAATATAGTTTAAATTCACTCCTGTTGGGCAGAAATTTCAATTTTCAAATTATGGAATATCAAGATATTACAGGTTTATTAAAATAAATTAGGCAAATTGAATCTAGCAGTAATTGCTCTAAACTTTCATCAAATACACAATGCTTGGAATTTATTTTATGTATGCTAGCATACTTTCCAAGTCGTTTTTAAATCATCCAACATACTCTCACTGCTTGAAACTTTATAAAATAAAATGGTAAACTAGGAAATATGGCATTTCGAATCACATCCACACACACACACTTCATGTTTTGAGATTCACATTCATCTTCCAATATCATCTGGCAACTTACTTCAAACCAATAATGTGGTTCAAATTGAGACGATTTATCATGGCATAATTCCTCTAGAGATCAATTCCAACCAACTTGTTCTATATTTGCTTTCACGTTTCAACCGAAAGCAGTAAACCTGAAATAAACTTCCTCATGTTGTTATACAGTACCTTGAGCAAGGGGCAATAATATAGTATCTCTACCGAACCTAGCATCCCATTTACAAATTAACTATAATTCAATATTTTTCCTCTTGCAAGACCCAGCACCAATACAAAAAATATATTCATTTAACTAAGGTGGATCAACAAGCACCAAGAATCAACAATAGACCCAAAACATTAAGGTGTACATCTTGCTACCATGTATAAAGATCAAGTATAGAAGTCGTTAAGAAAAATATATAACAGACCACGTATAAGAAACCACACACATCATGATAGATCAAATTTAAGGGTGTGTTTGATTTGTTTTCTGCTACCATGTAATAATAATAATTGTTGTTATTATTATTATTATTATTATTATTATTATTATTATTATAAAAAGGTTTTTTATCATAGTCATTAGTAAAATATAGACTGAAAAATGAAAATGAAAATGAAAAAAAATCAACAACACCCTAAATATATGACATACTATTTTCAGCACAAGTATCAAATAAAAGAAAGGGAGATTCAGTGCAAAAAGCTTACCCACATATTTGAAGTTTACAGAGGATCACAAAGATCCTGCAATCCCCTGGTTTTCAATGACCTCAAATATGCACCAAAACCTCAAAATTTCAAATACTAACCAAAAGAAGAATCGCAGTCATACAATTTTCATAAGTTTCAGACAACAATGAGATCCCCTCTCCAATCAGTTCAAAGATGACACAATCTTAATTCACAATGAATTAAGCATTAGCAATAGCCAAATTCAGTTAGGTTACAAAACAAAATTGACAACAGTCTTTTACTAATGTGTCCAAAGCTTATTTTGATGTGAAAATAATGATAAAAGGAAGATAAAATATCTAGAGAATAACTTGCAAGATGATTGGGGCTTCAGTTTTATGGGGTGCCTAAGTCCAACATCGTGTAGTACAGGGGACTTGATAGAGTACACTTTAAGCTGTTTGATTCTTTTGCCTTGACAGTTGGTTTTTAAGGAAAGGAATGTCAAGTGCTTGGATGTTTATCATATGGTATCAGAGCTGATTATCGGTATCTCAAAAAGGGCTACCTATGGGTTAACTTGAAAAAGGTCGAGTAAGGGGTTGTAGAGTGCCGCCATGAAACTTTGGCTCTCAGAAATAGTACTATTATGGGAATTTGGGTATTAAAGGGGGTTCTAAGTCCCACATCGAGTAGTATGGGATGCTCGATGGAGAGTACTTCGTGTAGTCTGGGATTGGCAGAATCACAGTGAACCACCACAATTTTGGCAAAAGCTAGACTTTGGAGCTTCAACAAAATCACAATGCCACTATGATTTTACCAAACTCACCGTCATCCAAACATACACTCTTGTGGCTTGATTCATGGCCCTTGTCTGCTAACTTTTAAGGGAGAATTTCACTAGTGGCAGTGCTTAGGTGCTTATTAGAAATTTCCTTCAGCCTGCCACTCTTCAAATCCTGAAATTATATAAATACGAGAGATCTTAGATGTTGGAAGCAGATTTCATTTTGGTTGTTTACATCGGGAAACAAAATCATTAAATTACAATCAATCGAGATTGAACAAGAATAAATTAGCTCATGTAGTTCAAGGGACAGAGAAACACCTGCCAGACATTGCATTTATTTGTCCCAAGAAAACTCCCTTGGGTAATCTTTTGCCTCTTCTCATCAACTGAGAAGAAAATGTTAAAAAAAAATAAAAAAAAAAAAAACTCGATGAAAAAAAATAGAAGTGAATGACACAATTTGCTTCCAACTGCCAAAACAAGAAGTGTGCAATTATTTGGGTGGCATCAGCAATATATCTTATGTTCTAAACAACTCCACTGATGTAATTCATTAGGCATTAAAGAGCTCACCAGCAAAGGGCAGGGAACCAGTGATCGAGAAGTAATTAGTTTAAACCCCCAAGATGATCCACCATATACCACAATGATACAAGTCCTAAGCAAGTTCTTGGCATCAAGTACAGTGAAAATACTTGTGATCAAATGCAAGATAACACCATAGGCATATGCAGCGCTTGGAGGTCAACACAGAAATATTTGAATTGTTCAACTTCTGAACCAATATTTGGAATGCAAGCCTTCAGTTAATGATTCAGTTTCCATCATTCTATGTATACTCTGCATCACTAGAGTAACAGACCAATATTTTGGCATGCATAACTTCGCACAAACCCAAAAACCTGCCCAACAGAAAATTGAATATAATTATTCAAACTAAGTTGCAGATGTAAGTGTGTAAATGGTAAATATATAAAGCTTGCAAGCTAGAGACTCAAATGGTAGACTAATGTATATTTGCATATCTACACAAGTTTGTAAAACCACCAAACTCAGTTAACGAGGTTTGACCCCAGGTCCAAACCACTAAATAAGTCTACACTGCACTACTATGCCATAGAAAATCACCAATATAAGTGTACCAATAATATTTATCCACACACACATGACTATTTGACAAATGCATATATTACATTTTTATTTTAATATAAAGTTTGGTTTACAGGATTCAACCAATTTAATCCGTGCCATTGATCAAATGTCTTGACAAGTCAATGACCGGTCTAGGTTTTATAACATTGGGCAAGATTCTCAACAAAAAATCAGTATCCTCAATTTCAAATAAAAAGTGACAGGATATCATGCCCCTCCAGTCCAGTTATTTCTATTCTGATATAACAAAATTATTCAAAGTTGGAACATCATGTTAGTTGTCACCAGTTATTGGTAACATAAATTGTACCTTTCAGACAAAACTTTTCAGTCTTCATGTAACAAGAATCTTTATGATACATCAAGACTCGGGATGATTTTTGGAAGCAATCTGTAAGATGGTCTTGAGCTTGACTCACCATCGCCACTTAAGAACGTCAGTTCATTTTCAAGAACCGTATACGCTTCTGAGAATGCCTGCATTACAATGTCATAATTTATGAGTTACACTACCAGTATAGACAAATTCATTAAGGCATAACTTTTAAGATAAATAATGTCCAGGAAGAAGATGAATTGGCTATCAATACAAGTTATACAACTGTACAAGCATAAGTAATTCCAAGAACCTTGCTTTACTATAACGTTTGTTACCAAATTACCATTTTAACATCCAAGACATACGAAAAATATTTAGCACGTGTCATGAGAATCCTCAAAAGAACATATAAGATAAAATAGTTCAGTAATCGGTAAATAAGTATTATAGTTTTTACTATTGAAGGTAAACTTTTAAGATTGGCACTTAAATCATCAGCTTTTATATGAATAAAATGAAGTTAATAACTACCCAACTTAATCACTTACTATCAATTATGTTGTAGTACACATTATTATCACACTTGAACAAGACCTCTATATTTGCTACAATTTTCAAAAATTACTTAAACAGACTCTTAAACAAAATAAACCGATACATACCACTTGGTCAATCAAAAGGCTATTTTGTATTGCTGGAATTCATAGTTACCCATGAATCAGGTTTTCAAGTTTGCAGTTCTAACCAGGGTTGGAACTACAATTGTCATTCTCAAGCATTTTAGATACTCTAATGGAAAATTTCATCAGTTAACTCAAGAAAGTTTTAATACAACAATCCCCTAAGCATTATCATTCTCAGCAGCAAGCGCAAGACAAATTAGTATAACTGCCAAAGGATAATTTAAATCACATGATTCTGTAACTGAGACTTAGCAAATGAAAATTAGTAAATAATGTATACATTATTACCTTAATACATTGATGTATTCTGAAACAATTCCTTCCCACATTATTTGTTGGAAAAAGAGGATCATCTATGTGAATTGGATCAATGCTGCAAATAAGGCAATTTTCAGTAAGTTGGAGAAAAAGGAAATTAAAAGGATGTCACAATGTGTACATAGAATCTTTGGTTTATCTATTACCTACAACCTCTTTCTCTCTTTATATAAAGTCCACTTCCCTGAACAGATATCCGCATATGACGGGGATCAAACACATTCCTAAAAGAAAAATAATTGTAGTCACTTCTAACCAAAAACCTTTCATGATTACAAAATGTCCACTTCACACTGACAGCAACAAGAAAATATAGAATTCTAATCAGTTCTCTCACCCAAAAAAGTAAAGAAAATCCACCAGAAGACTTCCATAATTCTGCAAAAAAATGGAAGACGATTTATTTAGTGGCAGTAGTGTATCTATCTATAAGTAAAAAGGAATAGAGAAAGTAATTTTTTTTTGCTAAATCATCATTGACTGAAACAATAGCAAAGTCTGGATTTTGTTCCTTTTTACTTGGTTAATTGAATTTAAACCCTTGATTTAAGCGCAAAAAAACACAAAATCATGGAAAATATTATTAGTCCTGGGTGGCTATCAACAGATATAGAGTGGAATAAATGAAAAGCTAGATGTTTACTTGGTTGATTGGCCGGCCAAGATGGTGCTCATGCTGAAGAAAACGTATAATTAATAATACCTGCATACAAAATAAAAGCAAAAACAAGTTTAGAAGATACGTACTACCCTTTCTCAAGTGAGAAAGTCCAGAGTTCAAGAAAACACGACAAAAAATTGACAAGGCATCCTACTTAAATTCTTAAAATATATTTTTCCAGAAACAGTGGTAGACAGAAAATAAAATTTATTACAACTGATGACAAAAGCAATTGATGAAGAGCATTGCAATGACAAACACATAAATCACAGATTGCAAAAGAAACTGATGACAGATTATTTTTTCCTTTTTTCACCTGACCATCACTAGACTACAAACTACATAATAGTATGAAACAATTATCCATAAATTTGCAGTTGGATCATATGAATAAATTATATTCACAGATTGTTGGTAACCATGTTCTATTGAGAAAATAAAACCATTACTAGTATAGAAATTAGTTACTCATCAAGTAGCAATGGATGACATCATATTATATAGTATAGACTATCTGGGAAGCTGCAGCAATTTGTTACTCCAACACAAAGGACATCTGGATAATTCATTAAGAAACGAAAATTATATGTGTACGAAAAAAATGCATACCAAACAGTAGGAACTTAATCCACCAGAGTAGGACTGGTCAAGGCTCCGGTCTGCTAAAAACTGTTTTAGCACCAAAGCAAGAGGAGTAGCAGCAGGAAATTGTTCAGTCAATTCCTTAACCTACGGGAAGTAGAATCATATTTTAATTGTCAAGCAATAAAATTGACAAGCCAGTGATACTTCCAAACACAGTATTTATCATTGTAGCAAATAGGTTGGAGAACAGAAAATTCAACTATGGTCTTCCATACACCCTAGAACCTAGTCAAGTTTCACTTTAGCTGAAGGGTGGAGATTGGTTTAATCTCCACCCATGCAGAGAGCAATAATCGTAGTTGTCAATCCTAAATAGAAATGAGGAGCCTTCTATCCCAAAAGCATACCAGATACCAGGATGACTTCAATACCAATAACCGGATTTTACTTATAAACTAAAAGTAATTTATATTTATATTACGTTACACACATAAATGTTAAAAAAATACAAAAAACAAACCCAAAATTTCAGGCGTAGTTGATAAATCAATAGGATAGGGCTTAAAATTGTTACATACACAAATCATAAAATATATTTTTGATAATTGACATGTCAACTGAAGCTTATGCACACAACTCGAGTAACTTATAATACATGCATATAAATGCTCAAAAATTGAAGAAAAAAATCGAAGGCATAATGTTAAATCAATACGACAGGGCTACCAAGTACAAACTACACAACATATATAAGAAAGAAAAAAGAATAGAAAAAACATATTAGAAGAGGGCTTCAAGTAAAACAGAGGACGTAAAAGAATGCAAAAACAGAGGGCGGTAGAGTTTAAATTACACAACACCACACACACACAAAAAGAACATAAGTTATGCAAAAACAGAACAAAGCTCACTGACATATGAAAAAAGAACAGTGAGAGGGATGGCCAGCAACATACCAGAACGGTCAGCAGACAGTAACAAACAACAACCTAGCCTTATCCCACTAAGTGGATCAAACAACGCCATAATATTCTAGCAGGCAGTAACAAACCATGTACAGAAATTGAAAGTAGGCAACAAATGGTGGAGTGGAGTAAGGCCTTCATAAAAAGTGGGGGTTGGTGATGGGAGAGGCTTTGGTTCAAACCCTTAGAGGAGTGGGGGATCCACAAAAATGATAGAAAACCATAGGTGGGTCATGCAGAATTGGGGAAGTAATTCCCCATTTTACATGCCTGATGAAATAACGGTCACGCACCACTCTTTGGATGCGTTGGGCAGCGGCTACATTTAGCTACCCAAAATCGGTGCAACCAAATACCGTGGCAGAGACCTACGTAATGGAGGGGTATTAAGTCCACACACCAAATACGGTAAATCTAAACACAGCTGTTTCACTTAGAATTATTTGACAGTCTGTTGGGTCTGAACAGTTCCAACACTGGATTTTGCTGCTTTTAATCCAATTTCTTATGGGGATAAAATCACCATAAAACAATGGTTTTCTGATGGTCTAATCCAATCTCTCAGCATATGTTTACTAAAGAGTAGGGGAGAATTCGGCTGAATTATAAGAAAACATCATCCAACTTAAAATCATGCAATGTATAAATATAGCATTGGGCTATTTTGTGTAATAATTCTTTTCATAATAAAAAAAAAAAAGTAGACTGGTTCACAGGTGACCAACCCCAAGTTTCCTCTTGGGATGAAAACATAAATCTAAGAAATAAGAAAATTCAAATTAGTCCAAACAAAAATAAGATAAAAGTCAAATAATAAGCATTAGCCTATAAGCTTTGAAACTCAAAGGTATTATTTAACTGGAAAACGGTGAGCTGAAAGCTCTTACAATGATAACAACAGAAAACTGAAATGAAAGGATAAACCAGAGTTCAGAGAACTCCTACCAGAGCTAAGCTCCTAGACCAGAGAGAACTTCTCTCCTAAACAACTCTTAACAAACTTTCTTAATGTCTCACCCTCTAGGTTTCCCTCTCTTATATAACTGAAATTCTTCCTAGATTCCAGTAAATATACTAACTTTTGTATTCCCACAGCTTCTATAAGCTGTGCTTGTTTGGGCAAACACATGTATAGGTTATATCGGAATGTATGTATATGTATGTACGCATGTCCTTTTGAATAAAAGATGGAAACATTGTTACAACAGAAAATATATATCAAGAACAATGACCCAAGAAAATATATAAAATTGAAAGCCCTAGTTACAAGATATTACCATTCCTGTAGTTTGGAGTCCTGTATGTGATGGGGACTTGAAGCTGATGTCAACGCGAACAGAATTGGAATCTTTCAAAGCATAAACATTAGTTTGAGACCTTTTCAACAATGCTGAATCTTCTAACTGAATAATATCAGAATGACTGTCATTAACATGTTCACCCGTTGTACTGCGTGACTCTTCTTTTAATGAATGTAACGTAGGAGCTGATGAAGTGATAACATCCTGGGGTACTTCCACCACGAGCATAATAATAGGTATCTATACAAGAAGGATACAGATGTTATTACTAGGAATGAGTGGTGTAGACTATATGACTTGAAATGACAATTAACAGCCAAGAGAAGAGGTATTACAGCAGTATTTTCCACTGTTTTCAGTGAATCATTTTTTACCCATTCCTGATTGGCAAGATACCTAGCTGCATGCTGGCACAAAAACACAGTAGTGTCAATTGTCTGACATACTATACTGAAAGATTTCTTGTTCTTGTGATTATTGTTGTAAAATCAATACATCTTCTAATCACATGTTTACAAAGTGTTGCAAAAAGGGAATAAATTACAAAACAAAAAATTACTTTTAAAAATGTCAATCAAATCAAACCTCATTCGAACAGAATTGAAACAGTCAATTAATAAGATCCATAACACATACACAATGTTCTGTGATTAAGTGACAAAGCAAAACGTATCATCATGTCTCATTATTCAGGAAAGCCATGTTCAGGACAGCTCTAACCAAAGCATAAAGATCCACTAACAACTAACATCAGATCAATATCTTTTGTTGTCATTTACCTCACCATATTGTATTTCTTATTGTTTCAAATGACAAGAATCAATTTGTTAACATCAAAGGAGAAAGGCACCCGTCTCCCATCCCATCAATCGGCAAGCCTCAGATTATTTTAATGTAGTACACTTCATGTATGTTCATGGTAGGAGTCACAAATTCTATAAAAGTCCTACATGGGGAGTACAAAATGTAGGTACTGATTTATTTATTGTCAATACCTGAAGACATGTTTCTTTAATACCATTTCGACCTTCCAATATTCCAGCTTCTTTAATAGGTTCCTGAACATTTCATTAAAATTTAAAAGAAACATAGGCTTAGTTGTTGTTGTTGTTAAAAGAAAATAAGGTTAATCCAACCAGGTGATGGTCTACCGAAAAACACGAGACCAAACAGAAACTTTACCAGGTTCCTCACTGGTGGGAGAGAAACCACAAGGTCGACATCACTTGTTGGAAGAGCCATCCCAGTTGCATTGGAACCAAATATGTTTGTCCTAGATCTGGGCCATAGAACCTGCAGAGATCGGGTAACTCTCTTGACAGCCCAATTAATGTAAGGCTTCCTTGCCAGGTTTTCTGCCGCAACCTTGGATTCCATCATAATTATAAGTAATATTAGAATGCTTCGTTTTCAGGTGACAATATTAAGAAAGACAAAGCCTCTACATGTTCAATAGAAATTTTAATAGGAGTAATTTCAAACAAGGATAAAGATATTAACGAATGTCCAAAGCTGGGATCATTCAGGAATAAGTTACAATGGAACAGAGGGTTTTCAACTGGCTTGCAAAAGACTATGCGAGAGGCATGCAACTGTAAGTGCAAGTGTGTGTTAGTAACATCACCCACAGAATATACTCTATACCTATACCTGTTTACAGAAAGAGTCAATCTCATCATGGAGCATTCCGTGCATGGAAGATAAAGATGCACTTGTTGCAGAACAGCTCCGTAACTCGGGAGGTTGCAGAGGTAAGGTGACATCCGGCTGTATAATCAAACACCCACAATGAACACCAACATATATGTATCTAGTAGGACTTAAGCAACAATCTTTCTTACATGTTCCTGGTCACGTGCTATCTGTGACATTGCAATCAGGCGGTCCTGCAGCAAGGCAGCAGGTAAAGGTTGGATCAGAGGCTGTACTGCAATGTTTTTACCTCTCCAAGAAGGCCACACAACTTCAGCACCATCCATTCTTAAACAACCATCCTCTAAATTACTTCCATCATGATACCAGCCTCTCATTCCCCAGTGTCTTGGACTGGAACTACCAGACCTAACAGTTGGAAAACCCCTTTGTTTCCTGGAGTCACTCACAGGGGAGGGTGGAGGAGGGCGTGGTGCACGTGGTACACAAAGCACCACGGGTGATGGTGGCCGCTTTATGCGAGGCTGCTCCCGCCTGGTAGGAGGAACACAAGGGCTTTTATGATCAACACATATAGACCTTTCCCTAGACAAGTTAGGAATAATTATTGGCCTTAGAATTGGATATGGATGTGAATCACCAGCCTTCCCTTCAATTTCTCCAGGTAAGTTATTACCCAAAGAACTAGAAGCATCATCATCCACTGCTGCATCTGTAACTGATGAAGAATGCAACACTTTCCCAGGTACATCATTACCAGACATTACATAACCAACAGTCTGGGTCCCAGTCCCTACAGGATCAAAGGGAGAGCAAAATGTTGCAGCTGTTGGAGATGCTAAACCATTTGTACTATATGAAGAAGAGAAAGCAACCATATCATCCACTGTCCTATTCATGTCAGCTTCACGCAAAGCCCATAAACTGTCATCAGAGCTGAGAGAGGGAGGCCGAGAAAAACCTTTTCCTGGATTTTCAGAAGGATTCCAGTACATTACACCGCCACCAAAGTATTGATTATAATCTATACCAGAAACAGCATGAAAGTCATATTCTTCCTCTGATACATAGAGGTTGTCAAATTCATCTGTGAACTGTGTATTTATTTGGTCAGGTAAATCCAATGTATCCCCAGAGTACCTCCTTTCATCATCATGAGTTGTTGCATCAACCTGCATGCTGTGAACAGCCAGCCCTTTTGAAAATTTACATTGCCGCCTAGACATAAAACTAGAGTCATAATTACAATTTGGTGATGGGGTCACACCCCCACGAAAAACTGGGGGCCAGTCAAAACTCATAGGAACAGGTGTATTTCTTGCTTGCTGTAATGTGGGAACAAATGGGTGGCAGAAGTGATTATGCCAATTGCGCCCAACATCCAGATGCAGTCTGTCTGTTGCAGGAGGGAGATGTGAGTTAAAAGATGGAAAGTAAATAGAAGGTATACCAGGCCATTCATATGGACTGCATTTTGAGAAAGCAGAATTTCTGCTGTCAAATAGACATTTATCTCTCTCCTTCAACATGCCAAATTCTTTTACATTAACCTCTCTAATCGGTTTGTCATTAATAGTTGACTTCACATCAACTTTAGCAGCACTTGTTGTGTTCAAAGAACAGGTATCTTTGTTACCAGATAAACTACCATTCTTCGAAGCAGGTACAGCCGGTGTTATGACTTTACATTCTACATCACAAGTATCTAATTCAGAAGACAATTTTTTTCTTTCATTTGACAATAAACAACACTGAGGACCTGAACTATTGCAACTTTCAGCAAGACCACCAACATTCTCTTCTTCAACACTCCTGGTAGAGCTGTTTTCCTTAGTAAGTCCATTAAGAGAACAACAAAGGCTTGAATTTGAAGCAAGGATGTCATTACCAATTGAATCGTCATTTTTTACATTCTGAATGGTAGAACTATCAAAAGAACTATCGCATATTGCCACCTCAACTTTAGAAATAGCAGCGGTAGAGGCAACATGTGTAATTGACTTGTGAGAATCTACAACTGCACTGTCAACAGGGGTGCTTTTATTTTTATTTTTCTCTTTTCTACGTTTTCTTGGAGTGGTTCGAGGTTTGCCAACATTCGGTTCCCGAGTATTATCCTGATGAGAAGTGACTTATTATAAACCAATTAAATCTTTAGAAAGAAACATGATCCAGATTAAATAAAAATAAATAAATGACTTACTACAACTTTTACAGTTGATGACGAGCCCTCCGTAGAGAAATCCTTCACTAGAGGAACATTAGGAAGTTCCCTGGGTTTTGCTATATCGGTCTTCTTTTCATTGTCCACTATACAATCAATGTCCTGGAATATCATATGGAACAAACTAGAAGTGTAAATGCTAGCATTTATGTAATAAAATTGTCCCAACCATCTGTTAAATAAAGACTATATATTACCTTATGAATATTTTCATGCGAAACACCATTTACAGATGACTTTTGGGCAGGATTTTGTTTTTTAGTATTGCGGGTTCGTCCCTTCTTTTTACGGTTAGAAAGACCGAGCTTCTCCTTTGGTTTACCAGATGAGGGTTTGTCAAACTCCTCAAATAGCTCATGTTTTGTACAGTCAAGTGAAATAACCATCAGAAAACCTCTCAATTTTCTTAATATACAATCAGATATTGTAGAGACAGAACCCAACGAACTAAAGAAAAGAGTTTCTACATCATATTCACTATTAAGGCTTGATGTTAACAGTATGCTAATGTCTTGAAGCACAGATAAGGAATGTAAAGCTCTGGATAAAGCTGCAGGCTTTTTACGAAGGCTGACTGGTGTAATAATTCTTCCAAATTCTGTATCATCACGAAATGCTCGGATGGTCCTTTGAGAAGATGCAGTACAATTATAGTCAAGTAGTTTATCAACTCCCTCCCCCCTATTGTATAGCCAAACCTCATCCTTGGATGCACTGCTTGCCATTTTCAAAACCTCATATGTCTGAAAACTTATGGATCAAAAGTCAGTCTAGTACTCAGAGCAGAGCAGGCCTCAAAAATATAATAATCTAAATTACAATGTGTATATGAATATACAAGCTGATAAAAAAAAACGTGCAGAACCAAGTTTTACCCAATGTGCAGCTGATTTGAAACATCAACTACACAACTTAGAGATTAGTTTATTGAGCTTGGAATATCTGTAATCATTTACTTTCTGACAAAAAATAAAAATAGGAGTTTCTGAGCTTTCTACAACATTGCACTCTCCCTCCTAATATCCTTTTTATTCAAGATAGGCACCGTTATAATATTTCTATATTTTTTAATTACCGTTAAAAAAAATACAATTTCATATTATTTTGGATAAAATGTATATTACTAATTATTTAATGGTATAAAATTCTACAAAGACAAACCTAAGTCTTTAATAAGTAATCAGTATATTATTTTTTAACCAATGCACAATCCATAAACCCCAGGATCTATCATTTGTCCTATCAAGTTATCAGCCAAATCAAGGTACCACAATATGTAGCCATGGTATGAAACATATCCTATTTGAAAAATACAGGTATAAATAATAATTAATTAGGTGTTTTTCACCTCCATAAATAACCCCACTTCAAAAATCCTACTTCATTTAGCAAAAAGTAACAATTAAATATATTTCATAATTGACATTATAGCTGCCAACAAAACACGATCAGTATCTTCCACTACTGTTCGACCATCATTTAAGCTTAAATCAAAGGGAAACGAAAGGTGCTTACTTTCCCAGAACCACCATGTGTTCAAATATTGAAGTTCACTGCAGAATATGTCGGTTTTATATTAAATTCTTATCCTTAACAATGCAAAATTTCCAATTTAAGTACTGAGAAAATCTGGTAAAATCATAATTACTTTCTGATTTAATCGGCAAAGAATGCACAACTGCATACCACTTCTAATGATGCTTCACACCTACCACCTTTCCAACTAATATCAGGTATCCAAATTTTGACAATATACTGATATAGTAAATCAAGTAAACTATGATTGCATGTGCACATAGCTTAATATGTTCTGGCGATAAACTTATAAGCAAAACATAACAAGTTGCACAAAATCTATACTAGAACATGACGATACAACCATATTAAGCTATTCTAGTGGACAATAAATTTTACACTACAATAAAGCATCATCTCATCAATATCCTAAATCAATTACCTCTAACTTATCCCACCAATGCCACTCTCAAATTAACATCTTCTATTGATTTTCATTTGGATTTAACTTCTATATACTGTGTAAAGATTTTTTACACATTTATTCATTACAATCGTTAGAGACTTTAATCATAAGTCATATTCACTTCTAAAATCACACATATGACTAATTGTGATTTCCTAAACTAAATTTTTTTCATTTTTCCAAAATGGAAACATGCCAATCTTATCTAATGTATCATTAACAAATCGAAAATTTGTAAAGAATTCCCAAAAATCGAAACCATACCAAAGCCTTAGCAGATTTCATAAGAATAGTATCAAACACCTTCTTCCTCATCACAGAATCCAAATTCCTCCACCAATCAACACACCCTTTCTTCCTCCAATACACATTCGCCGCAACCCCAGCCAAATTCATCTTCTCCTTCAACTTCACCCCTCTCCTCTTCCCACCACAACTATTCATCCAACCCAATCTCATCGAAACCTCAACCCTATTCGCAATAAACGCCTCAATCCGGTAATACCCCTTCATTTTCAACCAATTCAATTCCACCCAATCCTCACCTATCTCACTTTCTTCCCCTCTAAGAAACCCTCCCCCGGAAATCTCATCCATCACCTCCACAAATCTATCCACATTTTCCACAAACTTCTCCGTAAAAGTCATCGCGTCTAAACATTTCATCGAACACGTGGCGTGCGAAGGCGAAGAAGAAGAATCTTCGCCTTCGCGTGAATCAAAAAGGCGAACAGATTCGGAGATGAATTGACAAGCGGCATCTTTATCGGCGATTCGAGATAAAAGACCGTGAGATTTCTTGAAGCAGAAGGTGGGGAGGAAGGGTGGGTCCCTAGAGGGAAGATCAGCGAGGAGGATGAAGGAAGTGTGACGGTTGGATTGGAGTTTGTTAAGCATTTGAAGAAGGATGAGGATGAAATTGTGATCGAGGATTGTGAGATAAGAGAGACGGTGGTGGACTGAGAGAGAAGAGAACCATTTGAGAATGGAGGATCTAGGGTTAGGGTTAGGGTTAGGGTTTGGGGAATGGGAATGGGAATGGTAGAGGGAGATGTGGGAGGTGAGTGAGTCTATGAGTTTACGGTGTGCCATGAAAGAGGGTTGGAGTTTGGTTCGGAGTTAGGTTTGGGAATTGAGTTTTTCAAGAAGGATGAAGAAGATCAAGAAATGATGATGAAGAATCTGCGGAATTTGTGTTGGTTTGTCTGAGTTTTACGTTTGTCGGGGGTTGGTCGGAGAAGAAAGGAATGGAAAAGAAGTCAAGCATGTGCAATAAACTGCTAGTATATTATTTTAGACGTAACTACTCCATGTTTGATCTCTTGTGTTTATTTTAGATTTTAAGTTGATCATGTTTTAAAAGTTTTAAGTTGGTCTTTTACATTTTCAAGTTTGTCAAAAACGTTACACGTTGGAACAAGTTAGTTTCTTCCGCAACATGATATTGAGATTAATAAAATAGAATAAAAAAAAATGTTTTAAAATTGATTTTCTAAATAAGTTAAATTCCACCACCCACATTGTCAACCTAAATCTTTAACCGGTCATGTGACGAAAGGGAGTAACTTATTCAAATGTGAGTAACGTTTTGAACCAACTTGAAACTTTTAAAACATAAGGGACCAACTTGAAATTTTTAAAACATATAGGACCAACTTGAAATCTAAAATAAACATACAGGATCAAACATGCAATTAAGCCTTTTTTTTAATACTTATTATCTTATTGGTTGAAATTATAGATGTTTGTCGTTTGATTTAGTTCGGTTTTCATGTTAAGAATCATCTGAATCGCAAGGTAAAAAAATATGTCGCTCAATTAACTTTTAAAATGAAAACTAAATTTAAATTAAACCAATGTGGTTTGGTTCAGTTGTTGTGTTTTTTTGTGACACAATATAACTTTTTGTTTTCAACATTAAAATCAAGATAAAAATAATTTATTTTCAATAGTGTTTTAAATTTGATAACAATCAAGATAAAAATAATTTATTTCCAATAGTGTTTTAAATTTGATAGCAATACAATTTCTTTTTCCTCCAAAAAATTTTTTATCAACATTGACCAGATTAAAATTATGCACCAAAAACAACGCTCTTGGAAAAGAAATGCAAAAGATTAAAATTTTATCGTTCTCTTATGTTGTGGTTTGGTTCAGTTTGACTCGATTGGTAAAATAAAACTCGAAAACTGAACCAAATTGTGCGATAGAGTAAAAAATGGTTTGAATACATTTGAACCACTTATGGTATTTGATTTGGGTTGGTTCGATTTGCGATTTTTCTATTTGGTTGATTCGGTTTTTAACATCAAAGTGTGGGATCACATTAATTTCATTCAATGAGAGAGTGGGTATTAGAAAAAATGTTAGAAAGAGAGTGTTGTTAGAAGTCCTCGAATTGAAATTATCAGAGTTATCTTGCATTGCAAGTGTGGTTTTTAAGGTTTGTTTGACAAGTAATATATAATATAAATAAGAGAGTAAAGACTCGTTTTAGTTTCTTACAAAATGTATTGAGGTCAAATTAGTCTTTGACAAAAAAATCATATATATTCTCTTACAAAATTAAATTAAGACAATTTAATCCCTCAGTCAATATTTTTCTCCAATCACTTTTTTTTTTATCGTTGAACTGTAATTGGGCATATTTGGCTATTCAGATGTCTTAGCGACTGACACGTGTATTGTTTGTTAAAATAATGGACTTTTAGGTCCTCTTTTTTTTTTTTTGAACAATCAGGAAGTAAAAGTTAAAAAATGCAAAATTAGTCATTATTTTTCTACCTTTTCATAACCAAAAAAAAAATATTCAATTTGTTAAATTTTAAGAGATTTGATTGGTACTTTTATTTTTCCTCTGATCATCTTCTCTGATTGAAACAGACGTCGTCGCCGATATTCGTCAGAAACAAATAGTGTGGGAGAAAACAGAACCAGGAAAATAGATGCAACAAACCAAAGCAAAAGAATGTCTGCTTCAGGTTTTTCAATTTCTCAGTTCATTCTCTATTTATGCGTTAAACGGTTCATTCATTCTTCTTTTGCCTTAAACACGATCATTCATTCTCTTATTGTAAAACCGTTCAATTTTTTTGTTTGAGTTTGTTTCATTTATTTTTCTAAACGAGGGACTAATTTGTCCCTTTAAAAAAAATTAATTCCACAATGGCACTTAGCTAATAATGTTAATTTCACGTAGTCAAATTAATGATACCAGTCATAGGTTAAATGATATAAATTAATTTAGGGATTAAATTGTCTCGATTTGATTTTCTAAGGACTAAATAGAATCTTTTTATTTGTTGATGATTAATTTGACCCCTATACATTTTTACAAGAACTAAAATAGGTCTTCACTCTAAATAAAATAACATTATTTTATTTTACTCAATTTTCTCTACATGCTTAATAATGATGTGATAGGATAATTACTCCCTCCATATTTTATTATAAGTTGTTTTGACATTGTCACATATTAAGAAATGTAGTTAATTTGTATTGAAAAGATAAACTATGAGTGATTTTACAAAATTATCTCGCACTAACGATACAAGAAAGAGGGATTAAAAGAATTGAAATAATATAGGTAATAAATAAAAAGGGTATGATAAAAAAACAAAACACATTGATATAAAGTGACATATAATAAAACACAGATATTTTTTCTAAAGTAATATATAATAAAACACAAAGGGAGTAAATGACAAAATTAATCTTGTGATAAATTACATACTTTAAAAAAAATCCAATTAAATGACAAAAAAAATTTTGTAATCCAATTATCTTTAGATGGAAATATTACACTAATATTATTTTAAAATTTTTTAAATAAAAAAACAAATGTTAAAGTTGTCTAAATTACCCTTAATATAAATTATGCAATACATTCTATCAAATTAAAATTTCCATGCAAATAAGTAGCAACAAATTATCCATAAAAAATTAATATCGTAGATGTTTCATTAAACCATCCAAAAAATTTACCAAGAAAATATATTATATTTTGATAAACAAGGTCAATTACATAAATAGAAATAATAAATTAGTGATTTGACAATCGCAAGACGATCACATCATCATAACCCCAAAATATGTGCAAGCGATGTGACACATATTATATTTTGCTTGCTCCAACAAAACGTTCTTGTTCAGTTAGATTCATTTTCTTCAACTCTTTCATGACATTTCTTAAATCATTGAACATTGTCATACCAACTACGACGATTTGCATCTTCACACAATCTTCTTAAGCTTTTATCAATCATACCTCTAAAAGTCTCTCCTAACTCGATTATACTATGAGCAAGTATACTTGCACATCTGTTTCTTTTATTTGGTTGAATTTTCATATGATCACACTTTATGTTTGTTTGTGATTTATTAGGATAGGATGACTGGGTAACTTTTACTTAAATCTCCTCGACATTATATTGATGTTCCTATTCTTTATATATCTACTCAAATTATCCACGAGGGGAGCAAGTCTTTTATCAACTCCAAAACATGAGCAAACTTATAAAAAAAAGTGGAACCAAAGCATATCTAAATAAAAAAAATAGACTCAAATATTAAGCAAAAATAGCAAGCAGCACCAACTATAATTGAAACTCAAATAAACTATCAACAAAATAAATTAATAAGCACTAATATTAACATAATCCTTCCACACTTATCGTGTTCCACCTTAATTGTTTCTCTCTCCTCATCCCAACCAAGTCCACGTTGATTAACCACATCCTAAAGTATTCCATAACTTAATTTTAGTCTCTTCATTGTAGATTCAACGTGTACCTTTACCTTAATTCTACATCCCGGTAACTTTTCCTGCAATTTTGCCTCATCCATTCTCAAGGTGTGTAATTCGAATAGCCCATTATCACATCTTTGACCTTGGTTCACAGCTTCAAACAATATATAAAAAAAGGCTATATCTTCATTATCTACAATCTATTTTTATGTTATTACTTTGTTGCATGCCAATATAAGAATTCTTTTGTATTGCATAACCAAACTTATAATTAATTTTAACAAAAACAACAACATTTCAATGGTGCCAAAATATAAATAAAAATCTTAAAATATAAAGTAACAACAACAAATCTATATCGACATTCTATATATTATATTATAAAAAGGCAAATCTGCTATTTTGAAAAAATTACAAATGGCACACTATGAAAAAAGATATGGCTTACCTTGGCATATGAGAAGCTCAAGGTTTAGAGGAATGCAACTTGAACCACTTTGAAAGAAGGTATGGCTTCATCAGAAATCATAGTCAAAGACAATGGAAACTCTCTGGATCATATAACTCGCACAAAATAAAAGAAAAAAGTTGAAGTTTATCCGGTGGAAGGAACACAAAGCGTGTGTACAGCCATGCGCCCCACGAGTGCGATAATGATATTTTGCCTATATATTTGATTTTTCACCTAGAAATAAGTATTATGAATCCTGACATCTCAGAGACATAGACGTGCAATCAGAGCAACTAGAAGTGACATATTTAAGACTTGGAGACACGATTGAAGTCAATTCTCTTCACTTTGTGTATGTTAAATTCAATTTCTATTTGATGATATATTCAATTACCATGAGTAATTAAACGAGTAACTAGGCAATTACCCCCCTAAATTGTAAGTTTCATCAATTATCCCCCTGACGTTAACAAAACTTCAATTACCCCACTGAAATTGCACAACGTTAATCAACTTACCCCCTCCGTCAAATTTTTCTGTTAGTCAACATGATGTTTTGCAAATACCCCCTAAAGTTTTGCACTTATGTGCAAAATGCCCCCCGAACATGAAAATTTATTTATATTTTCTTATCTTTTTCAATTGTCCTTTTTTTTCTTTTTTGAAAATGAAGATTTCATGTTTAACATTGTGCATTATGGTTACTGTACTCCATGCAAAGACAGAGTTATCAATGGGAATAACATGCAACACATTACAACTAAGTGCATGTGCAAGTGCTATCACTTCATGCCAATATTTGAAAGATCCTAACCTTAAGAAACTTGTTAGCTCTCCCAATGTCATCAAGGTTGTTGACGCATGTGGCTCTCCATTCCCCATTTGCTAGACGTACATAAATATCAACCTTGTCACCGTTTTTAAGTATTTTTTTCTGTGTTGTACTCTGTTTGGTGTGGTGTGTTACAACACTGTGTCTATGTGTCCCTTGTTATGTGGGTTTAGGATTTGAACTTATAACACCGATGTTTAATGAATGTAGTTTGTTGTGGTTATGACTGCTATGAAGTTATTTGTGTTATTGTTCAAATTAGCTATGAAGTTTGTTTTTAATATCTTTTGAGTCAAGGATAAGAAGAAAAAAATATAAATTTTCAAGTTCGAGGGGCATTTTGCACGTAAGTGTAAAACTTCAGGGGAGGTATTCGCAAAATGTCATGTTGACTAACAGAAGAATTTGACGAATGGAGTATATTAATTAACGTTGTGCAATTTCAGGGGGTAATTAAAGTTTTGTTAATGTCAAGGGGGTAATTGCCTATTTACTCGTAATTAAAGTCTTGGATTAGGAAGAGAGGAATCTACGGAATTTGTGTTGGTTTGTCTGAGTGTTATGTTTGTTGGAGAAGAAAGAAAATGGAAAAAGAAGTCAAGCATGTGGAATGAAACTGGTAGTATATTATTGTCGTTGTTGTAAGATATTTAATTTAATTATTTTAGTTACCGGTAAAATCTATTGTAAGAAAAGAAAAAATATGGAGTCAAATGAAAACAACGATACCAACACTTTCTTTTCAATATTTGCTTTAATGCTTACTATCTTATTTTTTGAAATTATAGATGTTTATGGTTTGGTTTAGTTTGGTTTTAATGTTAAGAATTATCTGAACCACATGATAAAAAAATATCTGGTTTTATTTTGTTCGGTTAACTTTTAAAATGAAAATTAAACCAATGCAGTACGATACAATTTTTGTTTCCAACATTAAAATGAAGATAAAAATAACTTACTTTCACCAATGTTACAAATTTGATCTAACATTATAATTTCTTTTTCATCCAAAATGTTTTCATTAACGTAGACGAGATTAAAATTATAGACCAAAAGCAAAGCTCTTTGGAAAGAAATGTAAAAGATTAAAATTTTATAATTCCCTTATGTTATGGTTTGGTTAAGTTTGGTTTGGTTAGTAAAATAAAAACTGTTAATTGAACCAACTTGTACGGTTGAATCAATAAATGGTTTGAGTATAGTTGAACCAATTATGGTTTTTGGTTTGAGTTGGTTCGATTTGCGGTTATTCTATTGGATTGATTCAATTTTCAACATCAAATTTAAAGTGTGGGATCCACATTATTTCATTCAATGAGAGAGTGAGTATTAAAAAGAGTGTTAGAAAATGTTAAAGTGTTTTAACTAATTTCATTAATTTCTCTTCAGGAACATGAATATGAGAAAAAAAAGTGATGCAAACGGTAACTACTTTGTTCCAAACCAAACCTGTGAAGTTTTTGCATCTTCTCTGCCTAATGAAATCAATTTACAAATGATGATGAATGAGATATAAAATATTAAAGTGTTCATTAACAAAATGGTAGAAAAACAAGAGGTTTATGCAAAATAAATCTTGTATATTACATACTATATTGTTGTTTGTGTTACGAAATAACAAACTTGATGTGTGATGATGTAGGTCATCATGAATGGACTAACTAGCATTAAGACCAAGTGAAACTATATTGAAATCTCTTTGAAAATGCTATTTGAAAAAGATTATGGGAGTGGAACTTTCACACAACCTATGCATGGCGGAAAAAAAACACAATAGATACTTATAAGTCAAACCCTAAATCATATGTTTGGTACAAATCTTACCAATATTGAAGATGATGTTGAAACACAATCGAAAGAGAATGATTCAGTCAATGATGATATGGATATCGAAATAATGAATAACGAGTGCAACTTAAGGAATTTGTATCACTTACACTAAGTGACTTTAAAAGATCTTCAGTTGGCATGGTATTTGTCACTTTCACTTGTTTTAACTATTATTTGTGACTTATATATACATGTATGTTAAACGTTGTCACTTTTGATTTGAACAACTTTCACAGGGTTTATGCAGAGAGGTTGTTCCAAACACCATCACCCAACTCCAGTGGAAAATGAAAGCGTAAAAACAGTAAGAGGAAGAAGAAAATGGACGAAAGTTCATCAAAGAAAGGGAAGCACGATGGTTTGGTAATTCTTAAGGTATAACTGATGTTGTATACATATTTAGTTTTTTGTGTAAGTTTTTTAAATAACCATACATGACAAATTTGTAACTAGAGTTGTTTGGTTATAGGGTGTCAAACTTAACTTCGTCCAACTAATCATGGGCGGTTTCAGCTCCTGGCCCAGGGCACTCGTCCAACTGCTCTTGGTTATCATTTCGTAAATAAGATCAAACCATATATATATATATATATATATATATTGAGCATCAAGAGTCATTGGCCTTTCAAGGCTTCATCATTTGCAACAAAATGAAAATTTTATATCAAAAACTACTTATAAAAATGAGCGTTTATTATAAATATTTAAGAAAATGTTAGGGATGAAATAAAGTAGAAATCTTTACAAATTCTTACCAGAGAAAATTGTTTTCAATACACCAACACTTTTCTATGTTACTTTCTCTTCTTTCTCTAATATACATGGAAGAAGTGGATATGAGGCTTTTTGTTGTTTAAGGATAGATGTTAGAAACGAGATAACATCCCATAAAAGGGATTGGTGACTTTCCCAAATTATTTGGTAGTTTTGTGTTGATAGGTGGGTCATATTCGACCATCTCAATTAGGGGTAGATAAGATTAATAAGGTTTAGGGTGGCTATGTTTATAAACAAAAGATGATGAACAACTGATGATGATATTAGATGGATAAAAATAAAGGGTAACTGAATTCATGTGTATCACAAAGATATTTTGAAACCTTTATTGACAAGTGAAACTGATTTTCTGTTTTATTTTTTTATAAGTTTCATGTGCTTAACTTCAGTAGTTTAATTTGCTGTAACTAGTAATCGATAACATAACTATAGTAATTTTAAATATAATACTGTTTAATTATGCACCTTACACTTTGGCACATATACCACATGCGACTTTGTTTGGTATAATTTGCATAATTCTTCTGCAAACTTTTTAAATTTGTTAGAGATTAAGCATTGATTAAATAAATGCAAATGGAATAAAGGAAAAGAAATGGAGAGATATATCAAAAGAAATGAAATACTCTTAATTCATTCGTGAGTTCAAGGGGAAATTCTTAGAGATACACAGACAAACAATTATTCAGAACAACAACAATAGACACAACAACACACATTGGACTTTCAAGGCTTCATCATTTACAACAAAATTCAAACTTTGTCTCAAAAACTACTTAGACCATTTACAATAGTTTTCTCCTTGAACAAAACTCAACAACCACTTTTTCAATTCCTAACACTCCACATCATTTTCTCTCTCTTATTCAACACTCATTCAACTTTTACCATCTCCAATGGTTTTTCATTCAACACTCTACCCCACCACTTTTTATTTCTTATTCTTATTTAATTTTATATTTTTGTTTTTATAATTACATAAAATTACAATTATCGATTATAATTAAATTAAAATACACTTAAGAATTTTTTTTTTTGTTTTTTGTAAAAACAAAATTTATTTAAATAATTTATTTTTATTTTCTTAACTTAAAATGCAATACAACAAACTAAGCACGTGGAACACAAATAACTTAAAATGCAAGACAACAAACTAAGCACACAACACACAAGTAATTTATTTAGTACGATACAAATCATCTTCAATTACAAAACATTCCAAACTTTGTCCATATGTGCTTCACTAGATCTGCTTGCAATTCGTGATGAACATTTGGATCACGCAACTTGGATCTAGCACACACATGATTTGCAAAAGCGGGTAACACCTCGGTCGAGTATGGTTGCAGTGTACTAGATCCACTTCCCTCAGATTGCTCAAAATCAGTCCAACGTTGAGCATATGTATCTTGTTTATCCTCAACAATCATATGTAACATGATGCATGACCTCATGATGATACCCAAATCGACTATGTCCCACAAGCGAGCTGGTTCACAGATGATTTTAAATAGAGCTTGAAGCACTCCAAATACACGTTTGATGTCCTTCCTACATCCCTCCTGATGTTTTGCAAATAACTTATCGGGTTCACTTTCAGGAAATCTAATCGATTTGACGAAAGTTGGATAAGAAGGGTAGATACCATCAGCTAGATAGTATGTCATATTACAGGGACGTTGATTCACAAAGAAATTCACCCTTGGAATAACTGCTTCAAGTGCATTCCCGGACATCCAAAAAAGGCATGCCAGATCCATAGATCATGAGATGCAACTGCTTCAAGAATAACTGTGGTGGTTCCCTTATCCCCCTAGTAAATTGACCTTCCCATGCTTTAGGACAACTTTTCCACTTCCAGTGCATGCAGTCAATTCTCCCGATCATCCATGGGAACCCCCGCATTTCACTAGCATGTAGTATTCTTTGCAGGTCATCTTGGGTTGGTGTTCTCAGGTACACTTTCTCATACAATCGTATGATTCCTTTACATAATCTACGTAAGAACTTCAATGTTGCAGTACCTCCTATTTTGATGTATTAATCGACCACATTTGCTGCCACACCATATGCTAACATTCACATTGTTGTGGTACATTTTGCTAAAGGTGATATACCTTCTTTATTGGCTGCATCAACTCGCTGGGTGAAGTAGTTATCACTACTTGATAGGTCTCCAACGATTCGAAGGAAAACATGTTTTTGCATCTGGTACCGACGACGAAACATTGCATCATCATATGTAGGTTCATTGGCAAAGTAGTCGTCAATTAGTCTTTGGTTTGCCGCTGCATGATCTCTCTTGAGATATTTTCTACTACGAGGTGCACTATCTTCCAATATTTTTTTTCGACGCTGAATAAATCGGTTGACGATATAAGTGTCTTCAAAATCACTTTTTTGTTTGTAGGTTGCGATATCAAAAGGAAATTCTGGTGGATCCATTAAATGTTTTTTGTGATATTGGAAGTAGATGGAATGAGATTTGTGATATTGGAAGTAGATATGAGTCCCAATATATAAGTAAATTGAGTGGTGGACACTGACAGATTCGAAATAAATTATTGTATATAGTTAATTATCAGATAAGGACTAGATTCAAATTGGGTGGTACATATTCAAACACAATAACCCATACATTAAAGCCAAAAGTCACGGATAATTATTAAAGCAAACACTACAGAATTGACACCACTGACAATTATTAAAGCAAACAGTGGGGACTTGACAACACTGGCAATTTTGACCAAATACAGACAAATATTTGATTGAAATTAATTTTGAAACAGCTCACGCTCCAACTTTTCCAACATCATTTTCTTCCGGTCATCGAGATGCTCTTCGGAACTTAGCTTTAGATACAATTTCATTTTCTTAGCTTCAGTCTTTTCTTTCATCAATTGGTTAGTCTCTTGTTACACCACGGCTAACTTGTTCAATTGTTCAAGCTCTTTCTCCTTGAATTGTTTGTATTCAAACCACTCCTTTTCCACCACCTCCAAGGCAGCTTCCTTGATTTTCTTTTTACCCTTTTTTATAGCTGCCTCCCTACCCATTGGACGAGCACTAGATCCTATAGAGTTTGAGCCACATGCATCACTATCGTGAGATCTCTTAGATCCACTACTTCTTGAGCCCATATTTCCTCCTACTTGACTACCATAATGTGGTTGATCACGGAGAGCGTGCCATTCTTCCATTAAAGTAAATTGAACATTCTTCCCACATGCATATAATTCCTGCGCTTTTGCCAAAACATCATTCTCCGACCAACCACTTCCTTGCAAACGCTTAGCACCTTCATAAGCGCCAATCCATTTATTCAGTATTTTGCTCATATAATTAAAACGGTTTCGGCATGCAACTACATCACGCGAAAAATCTAATGAGCAATGCTCATTACAATACTCAACAATTATACCCCAATATGCTTCATCTGTCTGGTTTCTCCCGACAACACTGCATGTTCCATTTCCATATTTAATCCACCCACTAATTAGCACCAAATTTTGTTCAGTGTTCCATGTTGGTTGCTGGGTTTTCTTGCTCTTAGGAGTTGAATCCTCTGGATTTGGAGTGACTTCATTAGCTCTTGTCATTCTACCACGATTTATTTGTGTTGAAAATTCGGGAAACTCAGGTGCACCAACACTCTGAAAATTTTCATTCACCATTGACATATAACCATTAAACGGAGGCGTTTGAGATGGATATCCAATCATAGATCTATAATATGGATTAAAGTTTGGAATAGAGGATGGATGGTTGAAATTTGATGCAAAACCAAAATTAGGCATGTTTTGAGGACGTTGGTTGGAAAATTGATTTGGATTATGATAATTGTTGGGATTTTGGTAGCTAAATGGGTAATCAGAAGAGTTATGGGTGTTGAAATGATTATTATTGGGATCCATTTCATTAAAAAAAAGACTAAAACTTCAAAACAAAAGTTAATAGAAAGCTAATAATAAGATTAAGATAGTGAAAAACTTGGTTTTTTTTTCTGTGTCCAAATTAAATGACCCAAGTCTCTATTTATAGACAAAAAAAAAATCATGAATTTTGGTAAAAAAAAATAAAAAATTATTTGCAATGAAATAATTGAGTTCAAATTATTAAGATGATAAAATTCCAAGCAGCCAACGAAATCTGTCGGGTGTCCCCTCTTTATCCTATAATCTTTTTCTCTCCGCGTGTACTGTCTCCTCACGCGCCCTGTCGGCACGTGCATCTCACACTTCAGCTTCGGCAAATGAAAATGCGCCACGTGTCCCCAACGTGTTAGACTTCAACATGTTTATTTCTTTCATCTCCTGTCACCTCCACATCATTTTTCTATCATTTTCAGCACCCTCTTACAATGGTTTAACATGTTGAGGTTGGCTTTCAACTATCCCATTCCATATGGTCTTATAAAAATGAGCCTTATATTGAGCATTAAGAGTCATGGCCTTTCAAGGCTTCATCATTTACAACAAAATGAAAATTTGTCTATGTTTACTCTCTAACCTTTTCTTAAATATTTATAATAAACGCTCATTTTTATAAGTTTTCATTTTGTTGTAAATGATGAAGCCTTGAAAGGCCATGACTCTTAATGCTCATATATATATATGGTTTGATTATTATAGTATATATGCTTTGTTGGAATATTGGTAATTAAATGTATATCATTTAGTATCAAGCCCATTTAGTATGAAATCCATCATTATAGTATATATGTTTTGTTGGAAGAAGATTATAAAAAGTGAGTTTTATGATTCCTAAATGATTTTAAGATTTCATATATTTAAAGCCTTGATATAACACAAACTCAAGGGCTCAAAACCTTAAACAACTTATTAATAATTAATAATCTTATAACCGTATTTACTCTTGTATATATTTTAAATACAGAAGATTTTGTTTAAAAATCTGTAAGCAAAATAATGATTTAAAACTTGTCTTCGCGACAGTTTATGTTCGTTAATTAATTAATTTTGTTATATAATTAACACATGCAGAAAAAGAAAAGAATGACTTCCAATAGTAGCGGCGGTGCAAG
>Ga0315915_1000279_pt1 | contig 47421 bp, 29 predicted proteins | sample MpolbnodulesMG_FD_207738 | JGI IMG/M metagenome (GOLD analysis project Ga0315915, IMG submission 207738) | Medicago polymorpha root nodule microbial communities from Los Angeles, California, United States - branched nodules | ecosystem: Host-associated > Plants > Roots > Nodule | place: USA... | reverse complement strand
CCTATATAGCACTAAGTGTCCCTTTTTTAACATTCATTTGAGATCTCGCCTCTTTCTGATTGTTGATCAACATAGTTTTTTTATTGTACATATGAACAAACACAATCAGTATAGTAAACTTGCAAGCTATACAATGCAGACATATAGCTTTTTCTTTTGCAGTATAATTATCGTTGAATAAGATTGAAACACAAATCTTATGCACTATGTGTTCACATTTACATGTGTTTAATCTATGATTCATTTATGCCAAAACTTTTAATTACTTTTTATGATATTCCTAGCTGATGGTTGTATGGCTTGCACATTCAAACATTATAATGGATCAAGCATTCTTGTCTGTTCCTGTTGCATAACTGTAATACTATTATGGACTTGTAACTTGTTTTATATTTGGAACTGGATCTGATAAATACTTTACATTTGGTTTTTCCTTGTCGGTATGTGTAATTAGGTTGTCGAGAGTGGTGGTAAGAACATTGAAGTTGCTGTGATGACCAAGGAGCATGGTCTGCGTCAATTGGAGGAAGCTGAAATTGACGCCATTGTGGCTGAGATTGAAGCAGAGAAAGCAGCTGCTGAGGCTGCAAAGAAAGCTCCTCTTAAGGACACATGATTGATTTTACGTTTCTTTATGTAAGCATCTGTAGGTGTTGGCTCTACTTATTGTAAAAGCTAAAACTGATGCCAACAAATCTGAGATTGAAACACAGAAGAACTCCTGAGGCTATCCTAGAAACCCTAAGACATGATTTTCTTTATATTTATTTAGCTCGTGAATTGTTCTTGCCGTGTGACTTAAGGATGACTCCTTTAATTGTTTTTGGGTCATGTTATTATTGTTTAAGTTCGCAAATGGAGTTCAATTTGTTACTAAAAATTTTGAGTTCAATCTTAACTATTCTAGTATGAAAAATGACACACTTGACAAATCATGGTACCTTTTTTCAATAAGTATATGTTTTATGATATCAGTTTTCCAGGGCTTTGCCGCTTACTGATATCAAAACTTATGATAATATTTTCCTTAAAAAAAAAGAAAAACTTATGATTATATTTGAAAGTTCGGAAGGGAGGGATTGGAGGAGAAAAGGTAATCTTTCACTTGGTATATGAAGGGATGTATAAAGCCCTCTTCCTCAATTTGGAAAAGGAAAGCTTTGGAGGGGTTTAAAATAAATAATTTAAAGTGATTCCCTCTTTTGTTTTTAATTGACTCAGTACCTCGTCTTTTAAATCGGAATTATCAGTCTTAAGCCTGCCCTATAAGTCCTCTATTCCAAACATCCTAGCATGTAATCTAAATCAATGGTTTATTCTTTGATAAACTAAATATTCGTTCCTTCTAAAACACTGTCTAAGTAAGGAATGATATCTTCTCCATCAAAGATATTTTGAACTTCTCTCCTACCTCCATGTCTTTCCCAAATCGTTTCTTTTTCTCTTATCACCTAATTGTTAAATTAAGTTATCCAAAGGGACGGAATAGCTTATACAATAATATAATCTTTAGCCACATTTTACTTGCATTTTTGCCGAACTCTAGAGTAGAGACGAGCTCCTTCTCAAAATCACCTTTATCCTTCAAAAAAACGAAATTGGAATTGTTCTATTTACATATTTTGATAGATGTAAGAAAACATATGTAACAATTTGTTTTGATAAACAACCACTGTAATTGGGACTTTTAAGTTTAAACACACCATATTTTATCTCTACAAGTTTGGAATTGCAATCCTCAGTAGCAAATTCAAAACATTATTTTAATCAACAGAGTAAAACCAATTGGAATTAGAACTAAACAATCACATGATGGATCTAAACAATCATCCAAGACTTACTTTCTTACTCATCTTGTTCCTTTTCCACCGCACATGCTTATCTTCCACTACTTTTCAAACAAAAGGATGTTCAAACCAAACTTCCTCACTGAAAAGTGAGATTCTTGAGCTTGCTAACACACCCAACACAGTGAAATGGATGAAGAACATCAGAAGAGAAATTCATGAGTACCCTGAACTTGCATATGAAGAATTCAAGACAAGTTCTGTCATAAGGCGAGAGCTTGATAAGTTAGGTGTTGTTTATCAATGGCCTGTGGCTAGAACTGGTGTTGTTGCTAAGATTGGTTCTGGATTTCCTCCTTTTGTTGCTCTTAGAGCTGACATGGATGCTTTGCCAATTCAGGTAAAACAAAAAACACATGTTGCAAAAACTTCACTCTCATGTTTGGAATCACGGTGGGTTTGATGAAATCAAGTACCACCGTGATTTTGTTGAATCTCCAGAGTATAGTTTTCGCCAAAATCACTATGGCACACATTGTGATTTTACCAAACTCACCGTCAATTCAAACATCGAGTGACATGATGTTGCATGCAATTGTTGATCTTTGTAAAAACAAAAAAAAAACTGTTGAAGAAATTGAAAAGGAATTCGACAAAGTAGTTCAATTAAGTTAACATTCTTCTGAAGTAGGGTAGATGTGTACAATTTTTATTAAGAAAAATTGTATTTAAATGCCAACTTAAGATACAGTACCAGAAGTTTCAGCTTTTTTCTATTAATGTTGTAGTAAAATAAAACCAGCTAATTGTTTTTCACTAGTTGTGCAATGTTTTCATCTAGTATGGTATCTATGGTTCTAAATTGCGGTATAAAGGATTTTTAGGTCTCCACAACCACATCACAACCGCAATTAATGCCAGTAATTGTTCGTTTGATTGAAATTAGTATCCCTTGCATTGTTAACAATAAATATAGCACAATATGTTTGTTCATGTCAACAGGAATTGGTTGATTGGGATCATAAAAGCAAAGTAGACGGAAAAATGCATGCTTGTGCACACGATGCACATGTGGCGATGCTTCTTGGTGCTGCAAAGATACTGCATGAAATGAAAGACAAATTAAAGGTAAAGTGGAATTGGAAAAATGTTAAAATGAGTTTTAGGGAATCTTTCACTGAAAACTAAATTAGTCCTCCATATGCAGGGTACTGTTGTGCTTATTTTCCAACCAGCTGAGGAAAAAGGCACAGGTGCAAGGGACATGATCCAAGAAAATGTGCTTGAAGATGTTGAGGCTATTTTCGGATTGCATTTAGCGTCACAGTATCCCTTAGGTGTTGTTGCGTCGCGTCCGGGTGAATTTTTAGCAGGATATGGAAGCTTCAAAGCGAAGATCAAAGGGGGTTTAGCAGGAACTCCGCTGCGTTGTCTTGATCCAATTTTGGCTGCTTCGGCATCCGTGATTAGCTTGCAAAACATTATTTCAAGGGAGGTGGATCCTTTAGACTCGCAGGTGGAGTCAAACACTGAAATTCAATTACAAAAAGAAAACTTACAAGATAAAAGTTTTAACGCGTTAATTCTTATGATTGATTCTGTTTGTGGCTTGAGTGTTGTATAAAAAGTTAATATGTAAAGCTTAATTTTGCAGGTGCTTTCTGTGGCAATGATCCATTCAGAGTCTGGTCACGAACTCACCCCAGATTCTGTAACATTTGGAGGTACTTATAGAGCATTCGGCAAAAAGAGCTTCAATACACTAAGGAATAGGATAGAAGAGGTAATTGCTTTGTGACATGTACTCCATATTGTCATCGTAGTTTGAAACTGCTGTCTAAAATATAAAGGTCTTGGAGGCCTCCACTACTGCATCACGACAATAATAGTAGTTGCATCGGCCGCGTTTCGCCATATTTTTCAACAATATTCAAGGATCACAGCTACAACTGTTGTCACATAGTTTCTCCAATAATAATGGTTTTGGAGACCTCCACAATTGCGGCCACACCGGCTGCATTTGACAGATTTTAAAAAAAAAAATCTAGGATCACTATTCACGGCTACAATTGTTGTCCTGGTTCTAAAATGCAGTTTACAATATAAAGTTTTAGGGACCTTCACAACTGCATCACGACTGAGATTGCAGCCAAATCGATCGCGTTTGACCGTACTTTTTCACAACATCAAGAATCACAATAAAAGTAACTGCAATTTAGAACCTTCATTGGTGGCATCTATGTAGCACCGACCCTTCAGATTGAAGGTGTGTACAGTGTCAACAATGACACATGTAGTTGATTATTCCATTTTCTCAAATTATTATTGATGTCGACGTGATAGTGTCGTGTCTGTGTCTGCGCTTCATAGGCTGTCACATTAACATGTTGATTATGAACTAATTGAGAAGTATAGAGCATATTAAAAGTGTGTTTTCATTTATTGATTTATTTGTGCAGGTTATCAAAGGGCAAGCAGAAGTGTATAGATGCTCAGCAGAGGTTGAATTCTTTGGTGAAGAACACCCAACAATTCCTCCTACTACAAATGATGAGAGAATCTACCAACTAGCAAGGAAAGTATCTAGTGTGATTGTTGGAGAAGAGAATGTAAAATTATCACCAATCGTCACAGGGAGTGAAGATTTTGCATTTTACTTGGAAAAAGTGCCTGGCTCATTTTTCTTTCTAGGCATAAAAAATGAGAAGAGTGGATCCATATATTCAGCTCATAGTTCTCACTTTTTCATTGACGAAGATGTTCTTCCCATTGGTTCTGCAATACATGCAGCATTTGCCCTTTCATATCATTCTTATTCAACAAATTCAATTATTAAGAAATGAAGGTGGGATATAATGGGAGTGATATCCAAAATTGAAATCACAAATGAAAAGGAAAAGAATGAGAAACACGCGCCTATGGCATTTAGCTGTATAAAAGAAAGAAAATTTGCACTATTAAATACAACTATGTCTTATTTTAATAAGTTGACATATTTTACACTTTAACAAGGTAAATCAAGTGAGATTTATTCATTTATTGTCTATTTATTTTAAAGTTAATGACCGTATTCAATTATTATATTTATGTTTTTTACTCATGACTTCGTCTTGTGCGGCGTTGTTTGATTTCCCGTCTTCTTGCGGTGTTCATTTTATTCGTATTGAAAGATCGATTATTCAATCAAAAATTTGAGCGTTAATGTTGCAGATTCGGAGACCATGGATATTCCGGTCACTTTAGTTTTATCATATATTTTTGTAGACATTATGCCGTTATATGTTATTAACTTGGATGATGTGAGTTTATTCACAGATTCATCCTTTACGTTTTTAGCGGTGTTGAATGATGTAATCTCTCGATTTGAATGAATGAATATCATTTTGTTTTTATAAAAAAAAAAAAAAATTACTATGATTAAAGAGAAACGTTTTTTAATAATACGACGTGGAAATGGTTAATTAAAATTAATAAATTATACGTATTTTATCCTAACGCAAATAATATAATATATAAATAAATTTCAGAAGAAATAAAACAACAATTGAGATTTGTGCTGTCACAATCACCATCGAGGCCTTCGACTGAACGCATCAGAAAAAGAAGAAGAAGAATAACGATGAAGGATGAACAAGAGGTTTTTCCTTTTCTTTAATTACATTTCTGATTATCATACTTTGATTAATTGACGAGATTACGGTTTTGTTCATTTATCAAAACAATCGAGCTTCAATTTTTTTTTATTAATACTCAACTATGAATGAATTTCTGTTCAATAATTTGCCGAGTTTAATACTTAATTATGTTTTATTTTCCTTTCTGAAAACAAAATAAACTTGCATCTAAAACAGGGTAATGAGGTTGATTGAAATATGTGTTAAAATGCTTATGCATTTGATTCTGATAACTAGTAGTGAAACTGGGCAATCTTTTAGGGCCTGTTTAGATTGACTTATTTGAGCTTATATACTGGCGTAAGTTTTGTGAGACAGTTTGGGAGAACTTATGAAAACAGCTTACGACAATTTTCATAAGTTTGTTTCAACTTATTTTCATAAGCTCTCCAATAGAACATATAAACAACTTATAGCATGTACTATAACAATTAACATTATTTTTGCTATAAAAATAGCTTATGCAAACTTATACATAAGCGCTTATCATGATAAGTGCTTGTGCTATTATGAGTTGCAAACAAGTAGTTTATCCAAACAGGCCCTTATTCTTGTCGCACAAGTCATACCAAGGTCTCTGAATTCATTTTTAATTGACTCGTGAGACCTTATTTTTATAGCACCAAGGCTTACTTTCGCATTCGTCGTCTCAGACCTCAACTTAAGTTGAGTGAGACTTGCTATTTACAGGAAACTTCCTCTCTGGTGCCTGTATTGTTTTGACTGATTTTCTCGATATATAAAGATATATGTTGGTGAGACAGTAAATTTGTGTAGCCAATAACTGAGGATATGTGACTGTTCGCTTCTTATTTGATTTTGGATTTTTGTCGGGTTCATCTGTGCTTCTTTCCCATGCGAAGCTATCTTTTTTGGCAAAATAAATTGGGCTATTTGTGATATTAAAACTAGCTGCTTAGATATTAAGAATATTTTCTGTTTCCTTCTTCTATAGGCTTTCTAATATGGTACTTAAAATCTCAATTTGAATCGTGCAATCTTACGATTTTGCGATTATGCTTGCCCTCAACAATTAAAGACTACGCATATAATCCCATTTTCGTGGAATCAGGTGAACTCCTGATTTCTATCCTAAAATCTTACGATTTTGCGACTATACTTACCCTTGGTAATTAAGAGTACACACATAAATCTGCCTGAGATTTAGGGGTTATGCTTGCGTCCATTTCAAAAAGAAGTCTTTTTCTCCCTCGTCCATCTTTTGTTTCATTTCCAAATGGCTACAAAATCTCATGTTAATGAATTTAATTTACACAAGTATTTCAAGTGTGATTTAAGCTTTTCTCTGTCTTATGCAATTTTATATGCGTAGATATGAATTTTTTATGCATATGTTTGATTTTTATGAACTTCGTATAATCTTACGATTAGTGTTATGGTTGCACGATTTACAATTTTACTTCCCCTTTCCTATTTTGCTTAAAATCTTGATTTTAACTACATTTTCAATAAGTTCAGTGTTATTGATTACTATCTGCGGGATTATTTATATGCTCTCCAAATCATCAATGTAAAAGACCTGAATTTTGTTTCAGCTAAATTATAAAAAGGAAGCTGCTGCCGACACGTTGTACAATTATTCAAAATTTGTGATTGCAAGGATGGGAACTAGGACTCGGCCATGTGATTTGAGGTTACATTTAATGAAGGTTTGAGACAAAATTCTGTTATTTTCTCATTAGGAACAGCACTGTTTTTTGTTTTGTTATCATATGTTGTTTCTATATGGAAGATGAAGGGATTGTCTTGAAAACTAGTTTGTTAATATTCTCATTGGTCCATCTCTCTATCCTGACATAGGTGTTATAACCATTTTCAGGAGATTTCAGGCATGCCAACTTCTCTAATTAATAGGGAAACACCACACGCTGCAGCATCTCCCGAGGCAATGGGTGAGTCATCCAGCTCAGGAACAGCAAGATTAGATAAAGCAGACAGTTTTCGAGCAATATAGTTGATACTTGGTAGTGGATGGTGACTGTGTTTTTTGTTTAGGGTTGTGGCATAGTGTGTGGTCGTTGGGAGATAGCAGCTACTCTTTCCCGTAGTAATGGTACAGAAGTAGGCACAAAAATGGGCAGAATTATGTTTTCAATCACCATCTATGCGATGTCTCACAGATTGGTATAAATTATAGCACTGCTGTTATTTTCATAGCATGTTTGATGTAGGATTAATAAAGTAGTAGAGTTGTTTGATTGTGGCCGTTAACTTGGTTGTTGTTTTTTATGTTTGATGTCGGATTAGTATGTTTCACCTTTGGTTTCAATCAGATGGCAATGCATCTGTTGATTCAGTTCAAGTTGAATTTGTTTTTGTTGAACTTTCTGTTTTTTGTCATTTTTATCAAGTATCTTGAAAGATCCAATTCGGATCACGTGGCACAATCAGGGATTCTGTATCGTTTTGGCAGCATACAAAGTGGTAAGGGATTCATCGACATATTGCTTGGTTGGGGGAACTGGAGAGAGGAAAAAAATCATTTTAAATCACCATCCTTTTTGGTTAAATTGTTTTGAAGGAGGAAAGTATAATATCCATTAAATTTTCTCCCCTGCTATTTATTAATGATATATTAAAACAGACCCCAAGTCTATCCTTTAGGTTGAAAAATCATTACAAGATACAGCCTTTGGCTCCTGCCACTGATTTCTTTTTTGACTATCACAACAAAGTTAGTGGCAAATGACAGTCATTCCCCTTTGCTGGTGACAGAAGAATACATCGCCATGAACGATCAACAGTGCATAAAGGATCCTTAAGGCAACTGATGTTCACCTTTGAAATGTGAATATTGATCCGGCCTCACTAGCAATTTCAAACATGTTTATTCAATTGTGTCTACACTTGCTACAGTTCGATTGTCGTGGTGAGTCTTCTTCTATCTTTCTTTTATGTCCGATGTTGTGTTGACAACACAGTTGTAGCTTATGGTCTTGCTAATTACTATGGCTCTCAGCAAATAAGTTAATCTGCAAGCAGTGTTCCTAAAATAATTTTACAGGATTTCAATCACATTGAATGCAATCAAGTAAGTTTCAATAACTGCAATAGATTGGACCTAATAGTACAAGTCTCCAAATCAACGTTTAAGATACTTATTTTGTCATGGCTCCAATGGGCAGTAATGTGTCCTTTGACTTTTAAATGCAGTAAAGTATTTTCTGGCATTTGTACTCTGCTATTTTCTGGTATTTCTGATAAATAACACACTGCTTGTGCTTCTCTTTTCATAGCCAAGGAAGTCTTGCTTGGTTACTAGGCAAATCATTTGTAGTATTATTTAATTTAATTTAATTATTTTAAAAATTTAAATTTTTAAATTTGTTCCTCTTTCTACTTTTTCTGAAGTGTGTGTGCCACTTACCCTGCTGAATAAATCTACTATCTGTATAGGAAGTTTTCAGTATTTAAATTAAGCATCATTGAAGTGCGATATATAAGTAGATTAGAGATTAGGGAGGGACAATGCATAATATATGCAATGTTTGGGTTTTGAACCCCGGACACCACCAAAAAAAGAGTAGACTAGTTTGCGTTCTGTTCTTGTCTTACTTCAGTTGCTGTTCTATCAAACTTTCCGCAACATTCTTTGCTCTGTGGATAACTATGAGTATTCATAGCTGTCTTTTGACTCTACCATCATAATTCGTAACTGATATTACCTATAGCCTTTCATTCATATTTATGCTAATGCTGCTGATATATTAAGGAAAAAGTTAAACTACTTCAGGCTAAAATAAACTTTATCTGTTGTAAGATGACTGGAAACTAAAAATCTTTGGGCTGTTTTGAGCTGTTTAAACAATGATTTGATTTACAACTTATGAATTAATATTAATACACTGCACAAACATGAGCTCTCTGTCCTCATTCTTGAAGATTTGATCCTGTAAAAATACAGTGTGTGAATTGTATCTTACCTTATTCACTTGTTCAAAAAGAAGAAAAAAATTTCACATATATACAATGAAGTACTTAACTCCAAACCACTTAAATCCAAAAGAAAAATGAATTAAATTTAATTAAATGATATATGTTACTAATTCAGTATTGCATGGGACAAAGTCCTCTTCTTATTTAGGACAGGTCGTAAATAATAAATGTAGCTAACAAAGAACTACACTGTAATTTAGATATGGTTGAACATCAAAACAATCACCTATTACCAGCAAAAGGCCAACTTAAGGATCCCCTGGGATCACAATTCCTTTATCAATGGTTAGCATTGTTTACCATAAATAGCTACAAGTATATGCACATAGTGGACATGTGGGTGATTGTGATTGCAAAGTAATAATGTAGATACACATATTGAAAACTGCTATGTTATGACTTAGTAAATTAGGTAGGTACTCAACCACAACTCTGAAGTAGAAACTTGATCTGTTGAGGAAGTTAGTAAATTAGGTAGGTACTCAACCACAACTCTGAAGTAGAAACTTGATCTGTTGAGGAAGAGTCAGGAATAAATCTCAACCACAACCCTTTAACCTCTTCATGTGATGGGTACAATGATTTTTGAGGTGAAATTCGTAAGAAATTGGTAGACCCACGCCACATGCGAAAGAAAGCAACTTTTATTGATGCTTTTGTTTTCTTCATGTGACTATGGATGTTGCAATAAATATATATTTCAATTTTACCGATTCATCCATGCATCATTTCAAATATAATGAGATTTATTACTTACTTTCTACGCTATATATTTAGCAAAAACCAAAAGATAATTTGCGCGTTGTGTGGTAGATTTTAATATATTTGCTAGTCCAAAATAATAAAATGTAATTTAAGAATAATGTAGTTTTTGTTGTTAGAGTAAAACATTCTAATATTTATCTAACAAAAAAAAACATTCTAGCACGTATGTAACAAATGATAAATGTACCAAACTTCAGATCTATCATATAGTGATAAATCATAGAATAACATCAAGTAAAGATATAGAATCATGCATTAATCTAAGTTCATCCTACAACATCCTAAGTCGGTCAATTAATTTAGCATGACATACTAGAGGAAATGCTTCCCAATATCAGGGATTTTTTTTTGGTTACTAATATCAGGGATTTCACATAGAAATGAAAAAAAAAATGACGGAGAAAAATATAACAAAAGAAGATGAAATCGCAAAAAAAAATAAAAAAAATAAAATGGCTTAAATACAGTCTCTTAATTTACTTTAAAATCAGTCAATTTAGTCTACTCTATTATAATAGGAATTTCTTTAGGTGATTTGGAGAGTCCCAAAATTATAAGACCACTTGTAGCTTTGTTGACTTTTTATTAAGATTTAATGTTTTATCAAGATATATTTTTATGACCGTACATGGTACCGTGTGTTATTCGGTTGGTGTCAAGCATGAAATGAAATTGTTACTAGTTAAGATTACATTTCAAGCTTTGATTTCTTTATGAAGTGTCAAGTATATGTTCGTTGGACCTATCAAGATAAGATACTTTAATACTTAAACTTATTTGACTTATATGTTTCTTTTTAACTAGACAAATTGTTTGTTACTAAGTGTTCAAAAGATACCAAATTCCATATTATTTTCTATAGCTATGCAAATACTTACAGAAAAAAAGTTATAATACTTCACATTTCTGTTATGAAATCATATAAACTGAATTAGTATATGAAACTAATTCTCGAGATTAAGTTGTGTTTTTATATTTTACAACTTCCAAGAAGTAATCTCATGCTAATAGCCATATTCATAAATTTGTGCTAAGATTGAAAATGACATATAGTATATAGCTTTAAGGCAAAGGAGACTTCGTCCAATAGCAACTGATGAAGTTTCGGAAGTTTCTCAAGCTTTATCTACGGAGTCTCTCCAATGTCATGTGCTTCTTTTAAGGGCATATCTTCTTTTGAAGGAATGTTTGTCCCCAAACTCAACGGAAATGGTGCATCACCATTTCGGTTAAGTTTGGAAACAAACATTCCTTCAATTACACCTTTTGCTGGGGGTTTTACATGGCTCATTTCCGCAAAGAAACATGCAGCCATTACGAACACTAAAATTGATATTAGTAGTTCTAACTTCCTTATTTCACTTTAGTGTGGACCCTTATTCTATATCAAAATTGGTTAAGTTATTGTTTTACCTCATTCATTAATTCCCTCTAATGTATGAACACATTAGAAATTCCAGAAAAGAGAAGAGAAAAAGAATTAGAAACAAGAATGATGAGTTGAGTTGGGAGATCATGATGTTGGTGAATGGTGATAGAAGAAAGGTTTTTTGCAGGTGAGGCTTTGAATTTGATGATAAAAATTCACAAGAGGCCCTTTGTTTTATAGCCAGTTGGAGGAATGCTTTGGTTTTCACTGAATTTATTATGATGCATACATGCACATGGTGGACATGTGGGTCATAGTGAAATTGTGATGATATATTGATATGTTACTTGTAAACTAGTAATAATGTAGAAACATGCTGAAACACATGGTGAAAAGTACTATAGCCACAAATGCATTATTGTCCTCTCCTCTCTAGTTTGTGATTATATATATTTATTTTTTTTAACAAAAATAATGCAAATAGATAATTTGATGATGTTTTTTTGAAATTTTAATTTGTTTACTCTAGTATAGTTCTATTGACAAAAACATTGTATTATAAATGTAAGTTCGGGGGTTGAACTCTGGGTTACCTGTTTCTTCACCTTAAAGGTGATATTCTAACCAATCAATTATTTGAAGAAAAAAAATAGTAGCGGTTTTCTATCAAACGAGTTGGGGGAAACCGATACCAAATCCCAATTCACTTGTTTTGTTTGGATTCTAATTTAGATCTTTTAATTTTATGGATTTCGTTCCTTTACTTTAGTTGTATCGTTATCAAAAGTGTTAAGTGGTGTTGCTAACCTTCTTCAAATGTAACATGTTATAATTAAGACCATGCATTAATTTTGAACTTTCCTACTTTCCTTCGATGGTATGTTTCATGTCCTGTGTATACCTTTCCTTTTTTTCCAAGTCATCCATTAATAACACTTCACATAGTATTTGTCTTTGAGCTTAAGATGACTTCACTTTCTTTGTCATCACCTAAGCATGGTATTCCCATGTCAATTAATCAAATAAAAAACTATTTATTGAAAACCATGCATTCCATGCGTTACAGGGATGATGCTACGCTACACAGTACATGCTACGTAGTATAGAATATGAGCAGCTGATCCCACATCCTTAAGTTTCGACCCTACTTGAAATAAATTCGGATTTGGATTTCCTACTTTTACAGTAGGATGCTGTAACATATAAGGCCATCAGATTTAGATCAACGGCTCAGATCATTTAACTGTGTTAAGCTGATGTTTAATCTGAACCATCCGTTCTGATATCAATGGTTGTAATTTATTACAGCATCAAACTGTGTGCTTTTTTACAGCACCAAATCCTGGTCCAAATAAAGTCATGTCCCTACATTACATAATCTCAATTAATTGCACACACTAGTACATTGCATACATTTTTTTAACGCATAGCACAAACCAATGTCATACATACTATGGAAAATGCTCTTTGTTAATGGCATTCACAATGTAGATACTTTTTAAAAAAATAATAATAATCGGTATTCGATCCAAGGACCGATTAATTTAAGAGGACCGGTCTCACCATCCAATTGTCCATCAAAATTGGCACTGAAGGGAGTCGAATCTGAGACTTTGAGAGAAACACACTCTAAAATCTAAAATCAATCACTAGGCCAACCCCAAATGGGTAACACCAATTTTTAGATACTTAAATGGATCTCATGTATACATATCATTTATATAATTTTTTAATAGTAATACATAATAAACACTCAATCCCTCCAACCTAGTATCTCGCATAAATTTCTTAAATGAGACCCACTTATCAATTATCAATAATTTTATATTACCACATTTTAATTTTTAATATTAAAAAATGTGGATCCCACTTAAGATTGAGATCTTAAATGAGATGTTGAGTCTTATAAGACCGCAAATTTTTCTCTCCCAAATAGGATACTTAATAGGTATCAAATCTTAAAAGTTTGAAACTTAGGATGGTCTTAAGAAGATTAGAGTAAAAATTTCAAAATGGGAGTCATGTAATCAACATATTGAAACATTGAAAAACAATTACTTTTACATAAAATTTATTATTTGTTCTTATTTTTGAATCATTGACAAGTGTCACAAGGACATTTGTTATCATAACCTTAACCTATATTATATATACTAGCTTCAAAAAAGATAGTAATGTGTGTACCATCTTTCCACTTTTGTTGCTAAAAAACGTTAAAATGGTAAAAAAAAAATGAAGGAGAAAATTTGAAGGAAAAAAATTACATCAAAAAACAATTATTTTTTTTTATATAAGGTCAAAATAAAAAATATATATAATGTCCAATAATGTTTTCTATTGTTATGGATTGTTCCTATTCAATGTGATTTAATTAATTTTTAACAATTTAAATAATATTATAAAAATAGTTTTAAATAAAGGAGAAAAGTCAAAGAAAATTTCAACCCAAAAGTGTGTATCCTATATATATATACGGCGTATCATATGAAAATGACAATCTTATATGAGAATGATAAGAATACACATCAACTATTAGATTAAAATAGATGGTCTAGATTAAGAAAAAATATTTTAGATGACATATGTACCTTTCCATATCTCATCGAATCTCATCATGAATCCTTCACACATATGCCTTTCCCAATCCACAAACATTTGTGAAATTTGGTAACGTCAAACAAGATTCAAAATCACTTGCCTTAATTTTTTTAGTAAGGCTATTGTTTATGGAGTTTATAAAAGATTATTATTCTGTCTTAAAAATGTAAGTCAACTTTTGTTAAAGTAATAATTATATCATTTTTTATATGAAAGTTACATTTTTTACTTCTTTAAACTATGCCCTAAGCACATTTTTTTATGCTTTTCCTTCCTTTTTAAAAAAGTGAAGTAAAACTGGATAGTCGAACAAGTTTCTTCACCACTCCAACATAAAAAATGTGTTGCAAACAAATGGAATAAAAGTAGTAATTACTAATGATTTGTTTCAATATTACAAAGAAATACTAAAATATGTGTTTGGTCCTTATAAATGTCAGTTTGGATTTTAATCATTGCAACAAAAAAAAATGTGCCCTTGCAAAAAATTGTGTCTTTTAAAATAGTCATTGAACCCATTTAAGTGATGATTTTGCAAGGGCATATTTCAAAAAAGAAATTGCAATGACCAACACACAAACTTCTCATATTTGCAAGGACCAAATACATATATTTGCCTACAAAGAAAAGATCTAGATCTTGTAAATGTCATTAGTTGAAGTGTCAAAGGGAAAATTGCAAAACATGAGAAAGATAGTTGACATGATTTCTCAATGAAGTATCGCTGTTTTCTGAGAAGCAAAGTATGATGCATTCATATATGTTAGAAGGAAGACGGAGAAATAAAGTAAGAGTTTTAAACTTGAATCACTTTTAAATTGAGGTATTTTATGACATGATTGACAAACAACTTCAAGAGCTTAAAAAACTTGGATCACTTTCAAATAGAAATTCATATTTCTATTTAAATTTAAATAAAGAGCTTTTTATTGATTTTGGTACATATATTACTTTTGCTATAATATTTCTATGTAAGTTTTAAATCATTTCAAATTGCAATAATAAGTTTTCGTATTTTAAATTAATCATCATTGAAGTGAGATATATAAGCAGATTAGAGTAGACAAGTTCTAATCCTTCTTTAGTTGTTGCTCGGTTAAACTTTCCTCAACTTTCTTTGACTTTGCATAAAATGGTGCCACGGTATCTATTCATAGCTATCCTTTGACTGATCTACAACTAGAAAAAATATTTACCTATAGCCTTTCATTCATATTTATGCTGATATATTAAGGAACAAGGTAAACTACAAACTACAAATCAATATGACTCACCAAGTGTGGCCATGACAACAACAGAGACAACAAGGCCAATCGTACCTTTTGTCCTCTCTGGTAAACAAAATTTTGAACAAATTTTTATATGTGAAGATAAAAATTAGCTTTTGAGCGAAAATATCAAACATTTATCAATAAACTTCAAACTCAATTGTAAACCAATCAAGAGAAAATCAAATTAAATTTAAAATCAATTTATTCATGAAAAATTGTACACACGCATGAATAAAGGGAACCTAAACATGTTGAACCTGTTACATAGAAACTTGAAATTGAACACATGAATTATATGAATCAATATATGATTATATACCTTCTCCAACAACAAAACTATGTTTGCATAGTTAGAGATATTAATTGCTCTTTCATGTGGAGTCTGTTTCTTTATACTCTCGGGAAGTGATAACAGACTCCACCGTATTCTCCCCTTTCAAGAATGAGGTTATTGATAGTATTGCCATCCATAGATTTGTGCTAAGACCAAACAACGTGTTGAAAATGACACTGAAATCAAGCAAGCACCATATTGTTGTTATAGCAAAACATAAAAGTATAGCATAGCTAGCTTGAAGGCAAAGATATACTTACATTGTGATAACCTGTAATACGCTTTCTACCGTAGCTATAAGATATTACACCCCATAATATAGATGTCAAAGTTCTGCCAAGAATGAATGAGGATCCTACAACATTAGAAGATCGAAAGAAGGGATCACTGATCACCGGTGTCGAACCTTGTCTTCGGTGTTTGGCCATCTACAATAATGGTTTTGAGAGATGGATGTATAATGTTAGAGAGTATTTGAGGGGTAGAAGAATTTGAGAGTGTTGTGGGTGAAATGTTGAGTGAGTGAGAAAGAAGTAAGTGTGTTTGAGTAAGTGGGAATAGAATTTCTTTTATAGCCACTAGGTGGGTGGTATTATTGGTTTAGAGATTCCAATTCCAACGGATGAAAATGCACCACTAATAAAACAATTGAATGAGAAATGTCAACCGTGCGCTTGGGAGTTAAGGAAACAGATATAGGAATTGAAATTTATGGAGTCAACTTCTCAAAAGTCTAAAGAGGGGTATTTTTAACTTAAAATTTTCTTTTTTTGGTCTCCTTAATCAGCGTCCGGGGCACCGGTTAACATGACTCATTGTTAAAAGGAAAAGACTAACTTATTCTTTAAGAATAGAACTCACTTTGGGTCGCAGATAACGAGTAGTTACAATAGTCCTTAATACATCAAAATTTAAAATAATTCTTGATTGTACACTATATTAGTCAAAATAGTCTCTTACGTTGAAATGTGTCAATAATATTGTCATGTTAGTCATATAAGTATTTCCTTACTGTCATTTCAGCCCCTTTGTAAAAGAAGTTGATGTCAACATTGAAGGATTATTTTAACAACAATGCCTATTTTGATTAACGAAGTAGACAATCACGAACTATTTTGAAATTTTGATGCATTGAGGGACTATAGCAATTAGTCATTACACATTTAGAGACCAAAATAACTATTACCTCTTAATACTTTTTCTAATATTTTGGACAGTGGGTTAGTTTAACTTTTTATAAATAAAAAAAAATTCTTTAAAAGTTATATTTTTTCCAATATTCTTTAAAAGTGTTTTTTCATTCGCAAATTCATATAAGTTATGTCTCAATAATATTAGTCATATAAGTATTTTTTTGTTAATAATTTATATTTAATTTATATTTTGTTAAAATATTTTAAAAAAATTATAGAGATTCTTATAATATTCTTAACATTTTTAGCAAATCTCATTCAAAATTTTGAATCGTACTAATAAATTGTTTTAAAAACATGGACAAAAATAATGATAGAAAACTTTTGAAGTCTAAAATTTGAAGAAAAAAATATATATTTTAGAGGAACTAAAATGAAGAATATAGAGATCAAAAATATATTTAATCTTTATCAAAATACCCTTTTTATTTTCCAACCTAAACTAATTAGTTGCGGCAAAAATTGAATGTGGTACATAATCAAAGAAGTGATATTTGAACAATCATTTGAGATAACTTTGGTGACAATTTCATTTTTTTTTATTGGTAAAAAATAATAGAGAAATAAAAGGAAAGAGAGAGAATGAAAATATAGTGTAAATATGAGAGAGAGGGTTGTCACGATCGTACAAATATCATTTCTCTAAATCAAAATGATTCATTGTTACATAGAGGAAGTACCTAGTTTGCGAGAAAAAAAATCAATAGTCATTTTTGTCTTGAAGAGTGTGAGCGATGAAGACATGTTAATTTTGATGGATTAAATCTTTGATGTTTTGGATCAAAGTATGTCACACAATCTTTTAGAGAAATTATATTTGTACAATATTTTTAAGGGACAATTTTTTTCCTTCTTTTTTTGAGACAACAATAAAAAAAGTAATAACACAATGTGAGTATGAGAAAGTGAATTATTTCAAATATCATCTCAAAATGATGGTAGAAATAGCATTTCTCAAATTTTTGTTATTTGACAACTCATTTAAGTAATTTTTTTTAAAAGATCTCATTATAAGTTTTTTTTTCTTCTGAAGAAGCTCATTTAGGTATTGTTGAGAACAACTTTTAACAATTTTGCCTCAAAATCCCTTAAAAAAACAATTTTGCCTCGAAACGAAAGAAACAATGTAATGAAAGAGATGATTTTTCGAAAGTACAATAAGAACCTCTTATTTAATTATTTAATTTGAAACGTGTTCCACTTCCATGCGTTGCGTACTTTCTTTCTTTTTTTTTTAAAAGATTGCTTGCTTTTGAATGTTGCGTTATTATGTCTATCAAATACTGCAAATTCGATGGTATTATATTAAAAAAAAATAGAGTTTAACGATGGTGGGTCGACAGTACAAAACAACTTTGCACGTACAACCAATTAAAATATTGAGAATTGTCACATTAATTGTTTTGGTTAAAATTCATTCATTGTTGTGGCGATTCTAAATGTTTTGATTGGTTGTGTTTGCAAAGTTGTTTTAAACTGTCGATTCAACACCATTAAACTCCTCCAAAATTTAAGTGTATTGGTACGTGAAATCTTTAAACTAATAGATAAAAAAAATTTATTTTATGAAAAAAAAATACATTCTATCATTTACAATTATAATAACTAAATCTTATTTACAAAAAGTATCGGTAAAATAAAAGTTAATTATTTGGAATTTTTATTACTCAAAATGAAGAATATTGATTATTTTTTACGATGTAAAAGAATTATTATGATTTTTATAAACAATGAAATGATGTTTTTTTTTATAAAATAATAAACAATGTTAGCAACACTCTTTTTTCAACATTTTCTCCAACACTCACTTGATTTAAGCCAACACAATCTCAATTTTTGTTTTGAATCAAATGAAGTATATTGTTCTTGATAATCGTGATTTTTGTTTGTTAACTATCAACATGTTTGTTATTGTCGATTTATGCAGTGTGTGGATTGATAGATGTTGTGAGAAGTGAAAGATGTGTGTTGACGAGATGGTGTTGTCGATGTTGGATTTTTTTTTAATATTGATTTCTTATGAATTCTAGATTTGAATAAGATGAAGATTTAGGTGTAAAAGATGAAATAAATAAATAAAATTGAGCTAATACCAAAATGACATGTGTATCTAAGTAAACATTTTTTTCTTCATAAAACTAACATAAGGGGCCAAATTGAATGACAGGCATATATAATTAAGAGTTTCAGACGGACCAAAGATTAATTTTGGATCAAAGTGATACCAAAAAAATAGTTAAGGGACAAGAAAAGGCAATTAAGCCTAAACTAAACAATTCAAGTTCTTTGATGTGAAATATAATCTTGAAGTGTAATTTGTAATCATCAAAGAACCATGGTGAAGTTGGAGGAAGAAAGACATGAAGAAGACAAAGAACCAATGTTTTTAAATTTGATTTTTTTGTCTTCAACTTTTTTGGTTTTGATCCTTATACGAATTTTGGTTTTTGGTTTTGATCCCTTTTACCATGCGACTCATCATCCACTTTATCAAATCAGCGTCATCTGTCACATTAGAAACTGTCAAGTCACCCTCCGTTAGCCACATATGCATTTTTGTAACAAATGAAGACAACAAGGACAAAAGCAAAACTTTTTGAACTTACATGGTTTGTTTTGCAACAAAAAAATATACAGTGACGAAAACAAAAAACACGCAACATTATTGGGACGATTTATCTATTTAAGTCTTTTTTTATGTATTGTTGTGTAATATGTTCTAAAAAATCTACAATGTTGCACTTTTGTTGAATTTGAATAATTTTTGTATTGTTTTTTTTTAAAGAAATTTTTGTATTGTTAATGTAACGTCGAATTGATGTAATATTATTGAATTATGAATTATTACGTAATGTTGTTGCTTATAGGTGAGTATTGTGTTCGAATTTGTTGTATTGCTTTGCAATTGTGTTTATGAATTACAAGTCTTTAAACATGTTGTTTGTATCCTGGTTGACATCATAAATGTTATTGCATGCATAACAGAGCAGGCAGTTAACTGTCGTTGCGAACGGAAGTTAAATGCAGTTGATCCAACGAGAGTTAAATACCATCGGGAGCGAACATCAATTAATTGTGTTGAGGGTATTTTTTGGGTGTAAAGAACAATTTTTTAAGTGAAATGAGCAATTTTCTTTAAAATTTTGTACCAAATCATTAAAAAAAAAGCCCATTATCAACAAAATCTTAAAAGAAAGCCCATTATCGTCAAATTTGGCAATATAATAAGTAATAACCAAAACCAATTATATTCCCAACGGCTACTTATTTCTAACGGCTACTTTTTGTAAATTTAAAAACACGATTCTTTCTTCCAAAATCTCATTCTTCTCTCTCGTGATTCTCTCGCATTCATCAAAACACTGTCCATTTTTGTTTCCCCGCAGGAACAAAATCTGTTCTATCCAACAACATCATCAAAAACTTGCAATCTTTTTCAACAATGATGCAAGAGATGTGGAATGCTCCCCCAGGTTTCAGACCCTCCAAATCAGCACCTTCTTCACCTGCAAAACCTCTTGGTGTTTCCAGAACTCGTTCTGAATCATTTCACATCACTCATAAGGTTCCTGTTGGTGATACTCCTTATGTTAGAGCCAAAAATGTTCAGGTAATGATTTTCAACTTCTGGGTTTCATTATTTTGTTTTTGTTTTTTTACAAATTTTTTTGTTCTTCAGATTTTGTTATTTTAACGTTTTATCTAAATGGGTTGTTTTGATTTTATGTTCAGTTGGTGGATAAGGATCCGGAGAGAGCAATTCCGTTGTTTTGGGCGGCGATAAATGCGGGAGATAGAGTGGATAGTGCTTTGAAAGATATGGCTATTGTTATGAAGCAACAGAATAGGGCTGAAGAAGCTATTGAAGCTATTAAATCACTTCGAAGTAGATGCTCAGATCAAGCACAAGAATCCCTTGATAATATTCTCTTGGATCTATACAAGGTAACAAACACAATGCCAATTTTTTATAATTAGATTAGATTAAATATGTAGAGGCAGGAAAATGTGCACCAAACAAATATTGGTTCATACACACACTAGTAAGTTATTAAATCACAGTCAAATTTTTATGATTTTGAACACAGAGATGTGGTAGGCTTGATGACCAAATAGGTCTATTGAGGCACAAGCTGTATTTAATCCAACAAGGGTTGGCTTTCAATGGCAAGCGCACAAAGACTGCTAGATCTCAAGGGAAGAAGTTTCAAGTCTCAGTCGAACAGGAAGCCACTAGATTATTGGTAAGCAAAGCATCACACATGGTTTAATTTTTTGTAGACAATGTCATCATTTTTCATAGTCCCATACACATTTTGTTCAAGTTTAATCCTTATTTTGCTTTGACAGAATTAAAACAATCATTTTTTGTAAGAATTTTAACAAGATAAATGCTAATTAGTGTACTTTTAAAAACCTTAAATAGTAAAGTTTTTATGCACATTTATGTATTCAATTTGACTTTTACAATGAATATGTTTCTTAATTTGAAGTCCTTAAAAGAGTATGACTTTTACAACGAATGAATTTCTTAATTTAAAATCCTTAAAATAGTATTTGACTTTTACAATGGATAAATTTCTTAATTTGAAAAATTTAGAGCATTTGACTTTTACAATAAATAATTTTCTTAATTTAAAAACCCTATGGTCCGTTTGGTTCAGGGTTTTTGGAGGGGAGGGAGTATATCCTTAGCAAGACCGTTTTATAAATAGTTGTTTTCTTAACTTGAAACTGATATTTGAACTTTGTTGTTAAATGAAGGGAAACTTGGGATGGGCACTGATGCAACAAAACAACTACATAGAAGCAGAAGAAGCCTATCGCCGTGCACTTTGTCTAGCTCCAGACAACAACAAGATGTGCAATTTAGGCATTTGTTTGATGAAACAAGGAAGAATAGCTGAAGCAAAAGAAACTCTCCATAGAGTCAAACCTGCAGTTACAGATGGACCAAGAGGCTCTGATTCTCATCTGAAAGCCTATGAAAGAGCACAACAAATGCTCAAAGATCTCGAGTCCGAAATGATGAACAGAGGAGGAGTGGACAGGCTTGAACAAAGTAGACTCTTTGAAGCTTTTCTTGGTTCTTCATCAATCTGGCAACCTCAGCCTTGTAAGGATAACATTCACACAAGCTTGCCACCAATCAGAACAGCATCAATTCAAGATGAATTTGGTGATGAGAACATCAATTCCAATACCAACATAGTGAAAAATCACACAGCACAGCCACAAAACAAGTTTACTCCTTTGGTGAACAACTCACTTAATGTTGCAGCTCCGCCATTTTATGCAGCGAAATCATCTTTCAAGGAATCAAATGAGAATTTGAATTTGTCTGAGAGACTTAAGAGAACGAGGTCTGGAAATGCTGCAGGATTACTGAGAGTGGATGATGTGAACAGCAACAAGGTGAATGTGGAATTAGGTGTGCCTGGGAACAAAGCAAGAAGGCTTTCATTTGAGAAGAATAAGTTGTGTGATTTGTTGCCTGATACTAAGGACTTTGAAGATGCTATTCTTGCTGCTGTTTTGGGGTCTTCAAATGAGTTAGAGAATGAAACTGCTGGGACTTGCTCCAAGAAAATTGACAAGAGGAGGCTTAAGGTTTTTCAAGATATTACATTATCTTTGAGTCCAAAGGCTTAAGTTAGTTGACTACTACAATTTTTGAATAACATCATAGTGTTAGATTGGAGATGAGCTTGGTCTCCATTTATTTAACTTAATTTCCTGTATGCTACACTATAGCAGTTCTATCCTACGGATAGGAGTAGCCATCTGCATTTTGGAGCCCCCTTAATTGTCTAATTGATTTATGTTGTTATTTGTTATGCCTTGCCTTGTACCTTGTAAACAAGGCACATTGACTTACGAATAAATTGATATGATGAGTTTATTGGAACCAATTTACTTGATTCTTTTTTTGCTTCAAATTAATAGTAACCACTAGCAAGTTTTACCAAGTAGAACACACAAAAAAATGCATCATACATCCGACATTGATACTTGCTCATATTCTGGCATATCTATGTCATCATGAGAAAGCATTATGAGGTCATTAAATCAGTGCCACTGTCATACTGGGTGCTACTCATGAGAAAGGTTACAAGATGGACTTGTTGCCTTCTTATCCCTTACAAGATTACAAGATGTTTCTTGAGTTGTTACGCCATTACCCTTATGCGCTCAGCAATATGCAACTACAATGTTTGTTAATTAGATTAGGAAAAGAAAGAACATGAGACGTTTGTCATTCTATATATTTTTGACGTGTTTTAAAAACCAAGCAGATTGAATTACAAAACAAAACAAAAGAGTGATACATTTTAATACTATTGGAAAAAGCAAAAACTAAAGAGACAAGAGATCATGAAACGGAGTCTATTTTAACCGTGCACAATTACCGATGTTTCTTGAACTTTGATATAAGAACATTAAGACTCAAGGAACAAGTTAGTATTTACAGCGACACATTCTCAATAAACACTCATGTCAAACCCATAATTCCATCAAGATCTGAGAACCCCAGTTACAATTAGCTTTGCATCAAAATATCTCCTATATTCACAAAAAAACTCGCCATTCCCTACGAAACGCTTCAGCCTTAATTAACATTGGCGATAAAGAAAGCAAATAACTGTCGTCTAGTAGAAGCTACAAACATTAAAGGAAGGTCAGCAAACTGAACAACCTCGTGATTGCATGTTATGTGCCTACCAATCTTCTATGTCATCATCAGATATCTCCATAGCTTCACCATCTAAACTCATTTTGTCAATATCAATATTTGATTCCTGATGTAGTTCATCATATCCACTACCAACCCTATTTCCCAGCAATTTAAACATAGGCATGTATTCTGTGGCCATAACTGACATATGATAAGAACTCAACTGATTACAAGCAGGGATTCTCTGCCTTAACATCTTATTCTGCAATAGAAGATCACAAATAGAAGTCAAATATCAAAAGTAAAGAGAAAAATAAGCAATTTGTGAGGTTTTGTTGATTACAAAACCAACTTATATTTGGTTACAAAATCCCTAGCTACATAATCAAAGCGAGCTAGAATATGAGATATTTGAATCTCCTAGTGAGAAAGCTACCCTGCTTACACTACCTACTACATGAATTATGCTAGCAACATGATCTCTAACACACTTTCCAACACGCTAAATCTAATGGGTCCCACTAAATTTATGTGGTGCCTACATGATTTAATGGGGCCCATTTAAATTTAAACAAATTACAGAGAGTGTGTTGCTAGCACTCCTCCCTACTACATGTCAGCGTAGACAGAAAACCAGCATAAAAAGAGCATCGATCAAGGAAACCTATAAAATATTCTATTAATGTTCTCTAGTCCTTTTTTCTCTCCCAAGTTAAACTAAAATGCAACATTTCAAATTATCTACATGAAGTATAGAAACTGAAACATTGCAAGATAATAAAATATATAAAGAAGGGGCCATAATGAGTTTACCTTCTGGTATGACGATTCTTTTTCAACCTGCCAGAGCTTTGGTCGACGGATTGCATGCCACCTGTAAAAGTAAACTGATAAAAATATTACAGAGAAACATAAAGTTACACTTTGCAGAGAAGACTGCATGCATATAACTAACTGATAACCTGGAGGAAAGTGGACAAGAGTTTCCAAATAGCACCCCACGAACAGCAATTGATGCAGCAGCTGACTGTAAAATACTCTCTGCCTCGTTATAACTAGACACCATTCCCCGAAGTTTTGTGAGAAGGATATCAGCATCACCTAGGTATGAAGACAAAATCCACGCATCTTCTACTGCCTCGTCATTTAAAAAATCTAGAACTGCGAGAAATTATCAAGAATTAGAAAGCCACTGTATTAGGTTTAGAAAATTTATAAATGGAATAAAATATCTTCACTATAATCAATTTTTCACAAAGAACATTAAAAGCGTCTTGAAAGGAAATACCATTTTCATGTAGAAAATCAGCAACTGGACCAGGTTGCACATGGGCTTGACAAAGAATCTTCTCTGGGATATCCATTTTTAAAGGTAATCTTGAAAATCTTTCGTGTATGAGAAAGCCATTTTTGTCTAGCACATAAGAAAATTAACTATACTTAAAAGCTGCAGAATAAAATTATCTTAATATTTCAACTTAACTATGAAATTTAAATTTGACTAAATTATTTATGAACTCAGTACCATATTCTACTGCAATTCCAGTCTCCCTCTTATTGTGCAAAAATTTCCCTAAGGCGTGAAATAAAGATAGTGTCTCATCTCTGCCAAAGTACAAGGAAGATCCATCATCTAATTCAACAGGTTTATCACTTTCCTCTTTTAATGCATGAGGACTGTGGGTAGATTGCGACAAAGAATGCACTTGATTCGGGTTCAGACAGAAAAACTGTAGAGAAGTAATCGCATGTCTAATGTCACCCCCGCTTGCTTTTGCTATAAGATCAACATTGTCAGCTGTCACATCACACTGCTCCATTTGACATATTCTAAAAAGTATCTTCTTAATAGAATTAACTGTAATTGGATTGAATGCAATCTGAAAGTTTAACAAATTAAGTTCTGCATAAGTATTCTACAATAACATGAAATCGGAAACCACGAGAATTATTGAAGGTAGTAACCTTACAAGCCCCAGAACTTTCTAGAGATGTCTTAAGTTCTTCCACGGACCGTGCATTATAATCTGCTGAATCAGTATTTCCGTAATCTGTGACCAATATGGCTGTGGGTATCTGAGTTGTGTGCACCAAAAGATTCAAGCAATCTTTAAGTCTTCCTAAAGCAGCTTTACTATGCATCATGGGAAGATCGTCTATTAAATATATGATGGAAGGCTTTGACTCCCCAGTAAAGGAGGTTGGTATTAATCCAAATGTCCGTATTCTCTCAACAAAACTTACAAATTCATCCAACTTGGAAGTGTATTTTGTCTCTGTCAATCAATCAGAAAACATGTAAGAAACAAGTAGTCACAACTCACAATAAGGAAATTACAAATTTCAATGATTCAGAATTTTTCCCAAAAAAATATTATTGCAAGCATTTTTCCCATTGGACTGTGAACACAATGTACATTGTTATTTACTCATTTTGAAGTAAATCCTCAAGGACACTCACCATTTAATAGTAAAAACAGATTATTCAATAGGAGGGGCTAAGGGGAAGAGTATAGATTTTCTGATAACCAGTTCATAAAGAGCATACCGACTAGACCTACCTGTTCCAGAGTTATAAAGATGCTCTTGCCAAATTACAGGTGTAGGTGTGTTCCATCCACATACCATCGCACCCAGATGAGAAGCAATTACATGAATAGCAGCCTATGCAATCAAAAGAATAAATTTTCAAAGTCAATCAAGGCAATATTCCTGACAAAGGATGTTAAGATGTGGTTCTTTATTGCAATCTTCTAACTAAGTCTTCTACACGCTTTTTAGATATAGCAGAGTCTATAAAAGTGAAATGCAGAAATTCAAGGGTGACAGAATTAAAATTTGCGTGAAAGAAACGAAGAATAAAGAAATATAGAAGCATCTAAAAAAGGACATAAAAGGAAAATTATTGAGAACAAGCCACAGTAGTTTGAAGATACCAAATATTATCATTTCCAAAATTATCTTGTGTGGCTGTGCGAATACATGAAAGAGGGTAAGGGTGTTAAGTGTTTAGAAGAGAATGGAAGAGCAACATACAGATTTTCCGATTCCTGCCTGCCCACTGACGACAAGAACATTATTTCTGTAGACACCCTGTAAACAAAAGGGAGAAAAGAAACTCACATTAAACATATAGAAAGTGCAGGGACAAATATTACAGTCATTTGTATCAGTATGACCTAGCACGGGGAGAAAAATTTCTACAGAAATTTGAACTCCAAAACTAAATAAATACTTGGGTGAATTTGGAAGAGAAGACTAAAAAAACCAACAACTAATAAATGTTCACCTCCTTCTGCTATGTAAAAATTCTCATTTCTACGTACTGAATTCTTGAACATTATCGTAATCGTAAAAGAAAACTTAATTCTTAGAATAGTTGTAAATTGTAATATTGTTCATAAAATGAGTGTTTTCAGCCTCACAACATGCGAAAACTAAGAGCATGGGAGAAGCTAATCACAGAAATCACAAGTACATATTACCTAACAATCAATGCCATTATCATTATCATTATCATATAATAACATATCACAAAAGATAACCAATAACATCTTACATGTCAACATTGAAAATCAAAGAAACTTAACATTCTGAAGTATTTATAATTCGACTGTGATTTAACTTATCCTTAATTTCTGCCTAAACATTATTTTGCAAGTGTCATTGAATGAGGGGATAATATTGTATATATAGACACACACACACACACACATACTCTGTAACGGGTGAAAACCAAAAGTATGATAAGACACAAAAATTGATTAAAATCATATAGCACCTTTCCTATATTAATTACCTTGGAAGGCTTCAACCTTTCTTCAAACCACGTCTTAACTTCTTCAACCTGCAAGTACAACAAATAGGGAAAAGTGAAAACAGGATGGCATTCATATTATCAGTATCAAGAACTTAAGGAACGGATATTTGACCTTTTTCTTGTGAACAGCAAGCTCTTCTAGGGAATGGGGCTTGTATTTATCAACCCATAGCTCTTCTGCAGTGCTCCTTTGAGTACCTAATGCATCCATTCAGCACTAATGATTTGTGAGATCAAGGAACAAAGATAAAGATTGAGAGGCACAATAAATGGAGAGGGAAATTGGCACAAAGTACGCTTTTAAATTTGTTTTAACAAATTGCTTAAAGGACTCGGGCCTGTTTAACAAATCTTTAGGGTTCCAACAAACAGTCCATATATTACCAAGTAATAACAGAATTGAAAAGGCACAACTGAAATACTATATATTTTAGCTTCCCAAAATAAGCTTCCATCCTGAGAGACTAGTCTCCTTGGGTACTGTAAAACGTCAAATGCCGAGACTTCTTCCATCTATGATTTTCTATACGGTTGAATTCAACATAACATATTTAAGGGACCTGAACCAAATCCAGTTGATCACTTTAATGCCGTTGGGGAGTGAAGTCCAAAAAAATGGTAATAGATAAAACCAAAACACTTAGATGTAAGATTGCAAACAAAGACTAAGAAGTTGGACAACAACAAAACTACACAAATTAAGGGCTGTGAAGGGTGAAGAAAGAGCATAACACAAGGGTATGAAAGGTTTGACAATATGTCCCAACCCACTTGAACATTATGCTCTCACGTCCAAGCATTTTGTAGTGCGTGTAGCAGGATACCAACACCAGTGACACGGAAACAAACATAACCTAAACCATGCTATGCATCAATAAAGGGTTTGCTGAAAGCTATGCCAGATAACTGTGGTCAGCGACCGGATATGACAGGCAGGTGTCATGACTGTAAGTTTGGATTTCAGTTGCAAACATGAGCATTCATTCAACAAGAACTTTAGATACTTTGGGTCAAGTTTTTTAACAGTAAACCAAACATACACTTAGTTTGGTCATGAAAGAGTGAAAAATTGAGTTTTTCTCTATAAATGATGATAAATTGCAATAATGGCCAAAACATTGAGCTCGTGTTCCAGCAGAAGGGATGTTGTCAATTAGGGATAGCAGATGTTAAAATTACCCCACGCAATTGTGCCATAGCGCCACTATAGCCGTTATTTGACAACATTTTGTACTAAATAGTGTATCACATAACAATAGCGGCTTGTCAAAATTCCGTTGTGCTATGGCGTGGCTATAGCTTTTATTTAACAACATTGTTTTCTATGAAGCATGGATCAAAACGGCCGGTACTCCTACTAATACTAGTATCTGATAAGGAAGTTGTAGAGTTGATATAAAAGCAAACATGCATGTTAAACAAAAGAAACAGCATACCAGCAGCAGCGAATACCTTTGACCCGGTAAAGACTTGGTTGAAGTCATCATCAAACAAGTTTATCTGCACTCAAACAAATTCACTCATCACATTCTCCTCCTCTTATAGTAATTCAAAATAATTGAAATAAAAAATGAAATTAGAACTAAGCTATGCGATGAAATGAAAAATATGTGTCATACAAAAATGGAAGTAAAATAATACAAAGTCCATAACAATCAAAAACAGTGATGATTTAGTATAATCGATAACTAAAACTGAGAGAGTAATTGATATTACCTCGTAAAGCTTAGAGAGACGAGACGCGGAAGTGGAAACACGGGCTTTCTTTCTTCCTCTGGAGCCCGTTGAAGTGGACTTGGGTTCGGGCTTGGGCTTTGAACGGGTCGAACTGAATGAACGAGTTTTGGGAGCATTTTCTTCTTCTTCATCAGATGAGAGAACAATGACGGAGTTTCGCTTTGGCATGTTGCAGAATCCGCGAAGTAGGTAAGATTCGTAAACAGTTAAACACCGTTGATTGCTGCTTCGCCGTGAACCGAAATCACGGTGAGAAGCCCCACATGGCGATGGCGGGTTTTGAAGGGCAAAGATGAGAAAGTGATTCAGTTTTTGGTGGGAATTGGGAATGGGAGTGGCTTAGAGGAGAAGCCCTTGGCATTTGTGGGTGGGTCCCTTTCTTTGGGCCTTATTGTAACTTTCTCGGTCCACGTGTTAGGCCCAAATCTTAAAATGCAACCTAAACACCGTCCGCTTAACCTAACTAATCTCCATCAAAGAATCTCTGAAGCACATAAGGTAGGTTATTTACCTCTCAACCGAATCTTTTCCATATGTATGAGCATGAATCAAACATGTAACTATATGTTTAAAAGACTCAAATCCCTTATAACTTCAAACTCGACCTTGTATATTACATCCTACCAACTAAATTATACACTACCATAAATTCTTCTAATGAGTAAATAAATAATTCGACTTGTAATAAAAAGTCTTCTAATGAGTAAGTACATCATTGAAATTATGAAGCGTTGGTCAAAATCTTATATTTATTAACTTTTGTCATTAAGGACTACAACAAGACATGTTATTTGAGAATACAACTACTCCATGTTGATCTAATATGAATGTTATCACTCCATGGTATAATTTTCCTTTCAGGTCAATTTTCTAGTAATTAATTCGCACATTTACTATTATTAACAAACTTGACATTTAAAGGACCTAAATTTCATATGCAGATTAGGTTATGGCGAGCTAATATTTGTTGTTGGATCAACATATAATGTGACAAGCCTAGTTAGCATGCCATTTCATAACATCTAGCAATTGAAGTTAACATAGAGATTATTTTAAAGACATTTTATAATCTCAGTTGTATATTGCCAATTAGCAAAAATGAAGAACTATTTCAGCTTACAATTTAAAGGATAAATATGCTTATTCACTCGATGCTAATATACAAACAAATTTTATGTCTAGATTGTTGTGGAAAACCATTTTTTATTTTTGTTGTCGAAAAGATCATGCTATTGTTCCATATGATGCAAAACCTCCAAGGTACAAAATAGTGATCATATCCAAATGAATTTACGAAAGACAAACAACATAACAAAATTCTGATCTACTATGCGACAACATCAGGTCACATGTCATATGCTAGTGCTCTGGACCATGTCTACCATTTGCTGAATCCAAATACTTAACAAATTGATTTGAACACAACTTAAACAAAGTACATCTAGTAACCAAAACTTCATTTAGGGTGACTAACTGACTATGATAGAGACCCTGAAATCAGGTTTGTTACTAAGCATTGGCAGAAAAAGTTGAGCATTTCTCAGACTGATTCTTTTTATACTTTCTGCTGACCACAGGAGTAACTTTCTCTTCTTTAGACGAATTAGAAGATTAGAAAATTGCAAATCTGCTTTAGATAGAGTTGGCTTAACATAATCACTCACTTGTTCTGCAATTAGTTTTAGCTCCTCTTGCATCTTAAATGGGAGTTCATTATTTTTAGTGTCTAGAGTAAGATTCAGGTTAGAGGCACTTTCTTTCAAATTTTTGTCTAATCTATTGGTCTCTTTAGGAATCACAGAAATACAACAACAACCAATCCTCTTTAGGATTCATAGAAACAATAGTTTCAAATTTATGTCTAATATGTGCCTCTCTTCAGGTCTAGAAGTATACTAATATACTTCACATATATCCTTTCTTATAAAAGAAAAAAATTGATTGGACGAGACACCCTCGTTTAAGATCAGAGAGAACCGTCAACCTATTAAAAATTTACAATTAAGAATCAGGGGTCTCAGAGAACCGTCACCCTAGTGAAGTCACCCACACGGAAGACTAAGAATAAAAGGATAAAACCATATTCAATTGATCGAATTAGAGATTAATTTCATAGCTGAAGTCGAGGGAATACCCTGGTGGACTCACTCTAGTGCAAAAGACCCTAACTCAACTTGTTTTGGAACATTTACTGACTACGGATAGTGTCCTGTCATCGGTGTGAAATGCCGCGTTCTGTGATCAAGGTTAAATGATGAATATATATATTTTTTGGTATATAAATTATATTTAGTTACTGAATTGGTAGCGTGAATTGGCAGAATACTATACCGTGAAACTTCCCTATTCGAATTGTTCTCACCCTCAGGTTTTGAAGGAGTGAAAGCCATAATTGCAACCTTTTTTCCTAGAGTAATAACTCGGTGAAAACATGTGTTTAAATTAAGATGTATCAATTTTATCAAAAAAAAATAAAAAGTAACATGTACATAATGTGGTTTGTTAGATATTTTTGCGCCACCAACATTGTATCTGCCACAGCAGCCACACACCTTTTTTTTGTCAATCATTCGCAGTCATATTTCTGTTTCAAGATAAGAGCCTTTACATCCACCACCTACTATAATTGGTTAATTCAGCAACCTTTCTTGTTGTATGACAGGGAAAAGTCTTGTTTACAGAAGGTAAGGGCTCCATCATTATATATTGGGATCTTACATGTGCATATTGCTCATAGAGACCTTCATAAATCTATATTTAAAACATGACTTGTCTACCTCGACCGAATAAGCAACTTCCACATAGTAAAAGATGAAGTTTGAATTTGACACCATTACATACTTGCCTCATATATTAATTAAAACTACTCTTACCTGATAAAATAGTGTTTTAAACAAAAAATAGTATGCTAAAGGCGTTTTTGGCTTTTCGCCTCTAAACAAGTTTGGTTCAGTAGTCAGTACCAGACAGGGGTCATTAAACATAATACATTTGTTTTTTTAGCCTAAAAGCGTCACCAAACATAAAAAAAAATAGATTCTAAGGAAAGAAAGAAACAGCTCTCACCAACTATTGAACAACCAAATGACAACTAAGAACAACCAGAAATCATTGAATAGAGCAAGCATTATAACTAAATGCAAAATAATGTAGATATTATATATATCTTCAAGCAAACAAGGTAGTAATCCTAACTGGGATATTCCAGTCTATTAATACATAAAACTTATGTTAAGAAAAAGGTGGGAACCATGAAATACAAATTTGACAATTAGAATTCACAATAATTCCAAGAAAGCAAAGCACCAACCACCTTATGCTTCAACGAGATCTAGAGTCTGTTAGACGAAAGAACACCCACATAGACTCCAACTTCTTCAGCATAATAGGAATGAAGAATAGGAAGAAGAGGAGAGAAATACATGTTGGAGAATGGTTGTCAAATTTCTTTAGACCGACCTAGCAAATCACAATATCGAACAAGCCTTTTGTGCTTTACTCTTCTTTTTCTTTTGCTTTGGTGGTTGAAGGACAACTCTTATGGCTGCATCAAAGACTGCTTTCACATTCTGCAGTAATGATGAACATAAATGAATTAAAACAACTAAATTACTGATTAATTTAACCGTCATGTACAAGATAAAACTAGATTCAATTATGTACCTGCTGTGATTTCGAACTGCATTCAATATAAGCAGGTGCATTGATCAGCTTCCTAAGCTCTTCTCCCTTCAAGAAGATATGCAAAATTTAGATTTGATTTAATTAAATAGCTAAAATAGATTACAACATGCACAAGAAGAATAGAAACAATTAACATGGCATCAGAAACACAATATTCACCTGAGCAGTGGTAATAGGAACAGCACCAGGATGGTCGACGAAGAACTGCTTGTCATCCCGAAGGTCTGTCTCATTTCAAATAACAAGATAGTTAAGGACTAACTCTTATTTGACACTAATAGAACATGTACAGGTCACAAATACTATTGACACAATTATTCATCCTCCAAATAGAGCAGAAAATGCTATGCAATTTATTCACATGTTATTCTTAAATATTGATAGATATCTACAGATAGGACTAACCCATCTACTCACACATACTGCATCATGCCATCATTAACGACTTCTTAATTAATGTCAAATGCTAATACATTTTCAGTGAGAATGAGATGGTAGTCCAAATCAAAATTATAAATTGATAACTTTCGGATTGTACTTTTGTATTTCACAAACACTTCCGTCCGACTTTCTAGACGCAAGCACATGGTCAAGCTTGATAGCTGAGATCTCTAGCATTGTACTAGACTGCCTAACGCCTTTTATCTGGTGTAATCATATGATAGGCAAAAGAAGAAAACAAAAAAGGAGCTAAATTCATCAAATATGCATGTTGTTCAACAACATCTAAAACTTTAATAAGGATGAGCATGTGTGAACTGTACTCCCTCCGAAATGAAACATAAACAAAAATGGTAGTTGAAAAGTTGAGGTATATGTACTAAATTCTTAACCACGTGCATTGACTTTCAATTACCACATTTGCTTATATTTCATTCCGGAGGGAGTATTAACTAGCAAATACAAGACAGCAAATGTAAACTTACGTAAAATCCCTATCATACAAAATATCTTGGAATATATATGTAGAGACAAGAATGAAGAGTAATATCCAACAAAAAACATGACCATAACTGTTTGGAAAAACATCGGAAGAATAAGGCCCTGTTTGGATAAACAACATAACTTGCAACTTATAAGTTGTTTCTCTAAAATAAAGTTAAATTGTTTTCCTATAAGTTATAAGCAGTTTTCATAAGCTATCTTTGAGAGCGTATGAAAGTAAGCAGAAAACAACTTATGAACATGCCAAAGTTGTGTTCATAAGTTCACCCAAGTAATCTCACAAGTATTTATGCCGGTAGATAAGCTCATGTATGTCAATCCAAACAGACCCTGAATTGAAATGAAAGCTTACAAGAGAAGGAAAAAAAGGCACAAGATGAACTAGTAAAACAATCCTTCAGAGTTCACCCCATTACCGGAAGCAAGTTACTCTTCAGTAAAACTTTTCATCCTTTAAAATATTAACATAAAAAGAATTATCAATCATGGGTCATGGACTTCATATATTTAAGATCATATGATTTCATAGCACAAAATGTGCTTAATATCATAAATCAGGTCTTGCTTACATGCACCCTTAAAACACTTGTTAAGGAATTAAAAAAAGAAATAGAAGAGGAGTTTTGTGTTGAAAAAAAGAAATATTTCTACACTAGAAGGAAGCAACTGACTAATGCATGAATTTACAATATCAGATGTTACATTGGCCAAAAATAGACATACCAAGCTTTGTGCCAACCAGAATAATGGGAACACCAGGTGCATAATGCTTCAACTCTGGAATCCACTGGAAATGAGACAGCACATATGAAATTGATCATCATTCCAGTTTATAAAGAAACCACACATTCATATAAAAGGGAATATGCAAAAATGAATTTTAAAATCATGGGTCACAAGGAGCGTAAATTTGAAACACAGTGGGATGAGTACCTTTTTGGAAACATTTTCATAACTGGCCTTGCTTATGAGGGAGAAAGCGAGAATGAAAACGTCGGCACCACGATAACTCAAAGGTCTTAATCTGTTATAATCCTCTTGTCCTGTTTCACAAGAAAAACAATAAAAAATCCAGAAAGCACTCTCTACATTGTATACTTAAAAAAGAAAAAAAAAATTCTATAACAATACCTGCAGTGTCCCACAAACCCAGATTCACAGTGCTTCCATTCACAACCACATTTGCACTGAAATTGTCGAAGACAGTTGGCACATAATCCTGTTTCCAAACAAAGTGAAAAGATGCAAAAATAACAATCATATATCTTTTTCAACAAGTGCACATATATGATAATAAGGCATTGGACCACAATGCCAGAATCTAATTATTTCCTTTGTCACAATTTTTTATTATTACCCACATCATTCATCGTAATTTTCATACTCTTAAATAACATACAAAAAAATTGAAGAATTTATTTAAACAAAAACAAATAAAAAAGGGAAGATCACAACACTGCATGCATGTGAATCAAATCAAAGCACCAAAAACACTGATATCCTAATCTTTTAGCGCAAAAACTTCAAAGGAAACAAATTATCCAATCTAAAAGCCTGAAACGTTCTACAAATATGTTTAACCCCAAAAAATAAAAGGATAAACCAGTCCCATGAGCATAGCTTAATTGGCAGGGACGCTGTCGGGGTTCAAACTCCGGATTCCCCACTTATTCACCATAATAGGTGAATTTCTAGCCAGTTTTACCATACAAAGATTCCAAATAAATTAAGTCAATTGTTACATCTCAAAATGTAAGTTTATTTAAGACAAAATGAAAACCAACTAAAATTTCCGCAAACATCATTGACCATACGTCAACATTTATAACTAAATTTCTCATAGCTAGAATCCAACAATCATAACACCATAAAAATAACAACATAAAAAATTAAATCCAAATTACTGAAATTTCAATTTGAATTACAAAATAGATAAAGAAAAGGATTATATCATTAATTTGAAAACACATAAACATAAGGGGAAATGAAAAGCTCACAGTGGGGAAGGTATTGCTGGTGTATGAAATTAACAAACAAGTTTTACCAACAGCTCCATCCCCAACAGTAACACACTTGATGAACCTAGAAGCGCTCATCTTCTTTCAAACCCTATCCAGATCTTTCACCTTATAACCCCAAATCACTCACTCCTCCAATTATTCGCTTCAATTACGCATCTAAAATCAAAATTTCCATCAATGCAGAAAATAAAAAATGGAAAAATGTGAAACCCTAACAAACAAACTAACCCTTTAGGAGCGTGAGAAAATGAGAATTGTCACGCATGAAAGAGAGACAAAGAACCCGGGAAATTTTGCCGTTGAAGCGTTCTTTCGTTAAACAAATCACTATGATTCAGTTCTTACTATTTATTCATTCTTCTCTTGTTTTCTTTCTCTGAGTTGTTCTTTTTTTATTTTTTTTATTTTTTGCAATTATTGTTTTTTTGTCCCTTTTGAACAATTGTGTTGTGTGTGTTTTCTTTTTTTATTGGGATGGGAAAGTTTATTACATTACATTACGCGTTAATCGCAATGAAGCTCGGTTTCAAACTCAAAATTATTCGGATCGTGACTGTGACTCAATCACAATCACAAATACTACCATTTTTTTTTGTTTTTGTTTCTCTTTTAGGCAACATATTTTTTTATTTAACTATACTACTACTAACTTTAAATAAGTGTCTACTTACCAATAATGAATCGGTCCCGGTGGTAAATGAAGTAGGTTTTTTAGACAACAGTAGAGATAAAATCTATGACTTCTATGTATGATTTTTTTTAGTGGGATAGAAGAGTTCATTTTATGTGTTGTCCAGATTATTTGATGAAGATTAATCATTGCTTAAAGGATGATGAAAACTTCGTACTCATAATATGATAACAAAATAAATAGTGTTTATTTATAATTTGTAAGGAGACCCAATTTACTCATTTCATGTATTCTTTTGATCCAATTTACTCATTTTTGTATGTGGGATAACTTAGACTCGGTTTTTTAATTTTTGGTAGTGGACTCTAATTTATTATAATAGTGTGATTAATTTATCGCTAGTATAAAAATAATTGAGATTAATTTGAGTTTTTTTGTCATAATTAAATTTTGGTCAAGAAAAAATTGTGAGCAACCAACTTGAGACTTCATTCAAAAGAATAAGATATATAGAACATTGTTTTGTTGATAACATAAATTGATTCAATCAGTAAGATATAGGGTCCGTTTGTTTTGCTTTTTTTAAAATAGATTTTTATAGTGTAATATATTTTTGCTGCAGCTTTATTATAAAGAAATTTTTAAAGAAAATTTTGAATGAAAAATCGATTTGAATAGTTTATCTTAAAATGTAATTTTTAGTATTTCATCATTTTGTTATAATTTTTTTGGATACTGAAATTTTGAAAAAATCTCTAAAAAAAAAGCTATTTCAAATAGCTTTTCATAAAAATCATATTTAAAAGATGTCACTTTGAAAAAATATGTGATTTTTACTATGTAAAATCTCTAATAATGAATATCTAAGTTAGTGAATGTCATAATCTCATTTATAACTTATGTTAAATGAGTTCGAAATAACTTCTACTATTTTTGAGTAAAGTTTTAAAAAATTTAATTTAAAAATACAAAGAAAAAACTATTTTTTTTTAAATCTAAAACAAAAGTGACCATATTCTTCTGACTAGTTAGTAATAAGATGATTGTATTTGTAGTTGTTGTTTGAGTTTTGGAGTTTTTTCTTTCAAACCCAACTCCTCGATGTTATTTAGTTATGAACCAAAAGAAGGAAATTGGTTTATTTGGACGTAAAATATAGGAGAAATAATAGACTAACTACAATCTTATCATTTAGAAAAACACTCCAGTCCTATGAAATTAATGTTAACTAAAATTATCGTGTTTATAAGCTCCAAATGAACCAAATCAATTCGAAATAATTTAACACTTTGATAAATGTTTTTTTTGTGTTGAACTTGAACTGAAAATTAAGTTTGTTTATTATATGAGGCAAACATAAACTTTATATAATTCGACTCAATTGTATATATGTATACTTAAAAAGATATTTATTTTTAAATTTATTATAATTAATTTATATATTTAAAAAAATTATGTTGAGTTAGTTTTGGATTGTTAGTTGAATTTTTATCTTAACTAAATTTATATGTTGACGATTCTCTTTTGTTGAGGGACTATTAATTTAAAAGGTTAAAAATTCTAATTTTTTTAATTAGGTATGTGATTTAATCTAAAAAGTTAAATTGGGTTGTTCGCGAACTTGAATCAAGCTCTACAAACACTTTTTTTACTTCAAACTCAATTCTATTCGGCCACTGCAACTTAAAAGCCTCGTTTAGGTTGTTTGGTTGATGAGTTGAGGGACGTTGAATGAAATTTAAAGAGAAAATGGCGAATTTGATCCACGAACAAATAGACTCCTAAACACAACTAACATTTTCTTATAATTTTTTTTACAACTTTAAAACACTTTTAATGGATTTTAATTCATCATAATCGTAATTCAATACCAAGATCGTAATTATTATCATTTTTGGTAAAAGTTTTAAACTGTTTGCAACATGTTTTAAAAAGGCTAAAATATGGTTTTAGTCCCTGCAAATATGGCTCGTTTTGCTTTTAGTCTCTGTAACAAAAATTTGTAGTATTTGGTCCAGGGACTATTTCCAAAAACAAAAATATTTTGCAGGGACTATTTTTCTACAAAATAGGTTCAGTCATCATGTGCCACGTGTGAAAATGATCACAAAAGTGGGGCCAGGGACCAAAAACAAGACGAGGAATATTTGCAGGGACCGAAAACTACAAATTTTTTTGACAGGGACTAAAACCAAAACGAGACATATTTGCAGGGACCAAAACCATATTTTAGCCTTTTAAAAATGACCAAGCTTTGATTTTTAATATTATAAATTATTATACAACAAATTTTTATCAAATGAGACAATTTTTAATCGATATTACTCCCTCTTGTCCTATTTATAAGAAACATTTAGGTCAAAAAAATGTATTGTATCTGGTTAAAAATTTGGACCAAGTACATTAACTTTTGTTGACCCAAAACTCTCTTGTAAATAGGACTAGATGGAGTATTATACAAACAATTAAACCCTAAAATATTCATTCATAGACTCAATATGCTGCTATATGCAGCGAAATAATTTGTCCCGAACTCTTCAAGAAGCCTTAAATATAGGCAAAATGTGGCAAAAATCTTTTCGTAGGAGTTTGTCCCCGATCCAATCGGGGGATCGAATTGATTATAAAAACATGAGTTTTATTTAATTCCGTAATTCAAGGAAATCATGATTGTGGTGGTGTTAAGTGACCAAATTACATTGTTCGTGAACTGTCGTGAAATTTGATTTCGCTGGATGTATGATTATCCAAAAGATTATATCATGGTTTAATTGAAGTGACGAGAAAGGCAAATCAAAATTTCAATGTCAATTGCATTTATTTTTTATTTTTTTTTACAATTCAATTGCATATTCACAGACGTGTTGGTGAGATTGTTTGATGACGCATACATATGCTCATACGAATTTCATTCTCTAGGCAAGGCCAAAGGGCAAAGCGTGACACAAGTCACACAACATTTGAATTTATCAAAGAAAATAAGTGTGAAGCAACAATATTTTAGCATAGCTATTGGGCATTAGCATATGGATACGTGCATTCAATTAGTTAGTTAGTCATATGCTGTTTTCAGCAAAAATGTATAATCATGATGAAGAAAATTGAAACCAGACATGTTATATGAGAGATGAATTTGAAGCATGCAAGCAAACATGTAAGATGCTGCAAAAGAACCAAAAGTCCTCTTATTAGTATGGGAAGGGATGGCTCGAAATGCCACTAATATAGAGTAGAGATGACATTTTTAAAAGAAGTAATAACGCACGAGTCTCATCTCATGAATGTGCAAATAAGTGGTTGAAATGATACTAGTACTAGGTATAGCAACTTAAGTAAATGAAGAACTCCCATAAAACATGCACAATTTTTTTATTTTTTATTTTTCAAAAAAAAGATCTATGATGCATGAATTTAAGGATTCAGGGGTGTCCACATGTCCAACAATGGCTCGAATAAAATTATGTTAAGTGAAAGAACCTACTATAAAAAAAAATGGAGATATATTCTCTATTTCAAAAAATATATTTACACTATCACAAAATTTTGGAGCGTATAAAAGTTTAATTATATCGTAACTTAATGACACATTTACACATCCAAAGCCTATGTAATAGAATTTTCTTTTTTTGACCCCTTACCTAGGGATTTCTTGGTTGGAGTTTAAACTTCAACAATGGAGTATTTCCACACCTTCATCCATTTATATTTGAGATCAATTAATTTTATTTTTGGGTACAACAAATCAATTAATTTTAATTGCTAGTTCGATTGCTCAATAGAACAATTCTTGCAACGTTTTTTTTTTTTTTTTTATCTAATTCAAGTAGGTTTTTTTTAATAAGAATTCAAGTAGGCAATTAGAAGGTTCAATCACGAAATAATGGATGGTCCATGAAAATCTTATGACAAAGCCACTCGCCATGTGACTTGCAATCTAGTTTTGATTTATTATTTTATAATAACAATGGGCACGTTATTTTGATGCTATTATTACTTGCAATGAAGAAGGTAGATCATTTTTAAAATGTTTTTTTACGTATCCAATAATTTTGTCCATGGCTAATTTTTGTCCGAGAATTCTGCTGATCGTCTTTAATGAAGTTTTTCAAGTAATCATATTTTTCCCATCCACAAAGCTCCAATCCAATATCTTATTCAAGTGATTTAAGTTTAGTTTCACTCGAATCAATTTAATATAACTTTGGTAAAGTATCTCTAAAATTTTTGTTATATAACTTTAATGAAGTTTTCTCACGTAATCATACTTTTTTTATCTACAAAGCTCGGATATGAGACCTTACGTTAAGTGATTTGAGTCCACTTTCACTCGAACCAATGTAATATAACTTTGGTAAAGTATTCCTAAAACTTTGGTTATACTCCATCCGTTTCAAAATGAATGTCGTTTAAAGTTTTTACACACATATTAAGAAATTCATTAATTAAAAGAAAGAGAGATGTTATTTTACCAAATTAACCATTGGTTTATTTTTCATTAAAGAAAAAATAATATTTTGGAAGTAGTGTGTATAATATTAATTGAATGGTACAATTGAAAAGAAAAAATTATTATTGCATTGAAAACTGAAAGTGACATTCATTTTGGAACAATTTTTTTGGCAAAAACGACACTCATTTTGAAACGGATGGAGTATAACTTTAATGAAGTCTTCTCACATAATCATATTTTTTTATCGACGAAGTTCGAATTCGAGATCTTACTTAAGGGATCCGAGTTAAGTTTCATTCAAACCAATGTAATATAATTTTGGTAAAGTATTCCTAAATCTTTGGTTATATAACTTTAATGCAGTCTTCTCACGTAATCATATTTTTTTAATCTACAAAGCTCTAATCCGAGATCTTACTTAAGAGATCTGAGTTCAGTTTCACTCAAACCAATGTAATATAACTTTGGTAAAGTATCCCTAAAACTTTGGTAATATAACTTTAATGAAGTCTTCTCACGTAATCATATTTTTTTTATCTACAAAGCTCGAATCCAATATCTTAAGTGATCCAAGTTTAATTCTACTTGAATCAATGTAATATAACTTTGAAGTATCCCTAAAATATTTGGCAAAAAAATTGATTAAAAAAAACACCATGTTGAGAATGAATTGCAAATGTGTTATTTAAAAGGTATTAAATATATCAACAAAAGAAAATTACAGTGCCTTACTAGTTAATACTACTAAGTGAATTTGTATAATATTGCAATGTAACAATTAATAATACCATTACCTATAATTCCTAAAAAAAAAATACTATTACCTATAGTTAGCTCTACAACATAAGAATCACATAATTTGAGAGAACAGAACCCTCTCCCCTGCCCTATAAATTGTGTGCGCCAAGCTGAAAATGTCATTAACTTCTTACCAAAGATAAGTTGAATACCTTGGTCATAAAAAATGAAGTCACTCATTCAAATGCTTTTTTCTCTATGGCCTCAAGTAATTTGTTGGTGTTCTACCATAGCCATCATCTTACAACATGTTTCTTCTGTGAGTCTACCTCTACCAAACAATGAAACAGTGCCAGCAGTTTTTGTATTTGGTGACTCTATCGTTGATCCAGGAAATAACAACTATATCAGCACTATTATCAAATGTAATTTTCCACCATATGGTAGAGATTTTGATGGAGGAATTCCAACTGGCAGGTTCAGCAATGGTTTAGTCCCATCAGACCTTGTTGGTACAGAATTTCATTCTCTTCCACTATAATATAGATAAGAGAACATAATAAACTTGTTATTATAATGTTCTTTGTTTAATTTCTTACGAACTTTTTTTTGCTTCATTTTGCAGCTGAAAAATTTGGAGTCAAGAAATTTTTACCTGCTTATCTTGATCCTAATATACAACTTCCTGATCTCCTCACTGGTGTAAGCTTTGCCTCAGGTGGTTCTGGATATGATCCTCTAACCGCACAACTAACGGTAATTACTAATTATTTCAGCAACCTTAATTACACACTCAATTTTTTTAACTGTCAATTTTGTAGAGAAATTTTCTTATTTATTCATCAGTTTCAAAGTTCAATGCAACATAGTAAACAATTGTTTTGTCAACATTAACTATTTATTATAGAGAGAAATAAGTTGAATGAGATAACATATGATTAAGATTATCTTAGGAAAAAGACATAATTACGTCAAAAGTAACAAAATTTATTGATTTTCTCAGTATGTGTAAATAACCTTAAAACGATAACTAAAAAGGAGCTGATCGATTATATACCTTATATCTTAATTAAAGCTAATTCCAATTTCATGTTTTTTTGTGTGATAAGAGTGTGAAGACATTATCAGATCAGTTGGACATGTTCAAGGAATACATGAAGAAGATAGATGAAGCAGTTGGAAGAGAGGAAAGGGCATTGATAGTATCAAAGAGCATATACATAGTCTGCATAGGAAGTGATGACATTGCTAATACTTATGCTCAAACACCATTTAGGCGTTTTCAGTATGATATTCAATCATACACAGATTTCATGGCTTCTGAAGCCTCAAAATTCTTGCAGGTATGTCTTTGGAATACACATATGAACCATAACATTGCGGTAAAATACGGTCATTGTAGTCATAATTGCAGTTGTGATGCCATTGCAGAGATCTCTAAAATCATTATATTGCGGCGCAATTGTGGTTGCACATAGCAATTTGGAATAATGGGATAAATGTTAAATTTTCAATTATAGGACATGTTAACATGTTACCCCTTATACTATAGTCAATTTTAGGTAGAGCAGTATGGTAGCCTTAGACAAATAACTGAAATCTTGTGATTATATTGCTATTTACAGCTAACATTCTCTGTTCATAGCCAAACATCAACTTCTTCAACGAGGGGTGGATTAATTTGGACTGTCAAATATAAATGTATACTATACACTAAGAATATGAAACATGAATGTACTATTTCAAATTTTCAACTTCTTGATAAACCATATACCAAACAAGAACAATTTAATTTGATTTGGAATGCACTTTTGATTTTTGAATTTTCTTTTCACATACTTTATTATATTTTATAGATTAATCTCTAGTCTTTTTGAGTGATAACTTAAAAAGGATTGGGATGCAGGAACTATACAGACTAGGAGGTAGAAGGATTGGAGTATTTGATGTACCAGTTATAGGGTGTGTGCCCTCACAAAGAACACTTGGTGGAGGCATATTTAGAGAATGTTCAAATTCTTCTAATCAAGCAGCAATGCTCTTCAATTCTAAGCTTTTCAAAGAAATGAGGACACTTGGAAAAAAGTACTCAGATGCTAGATTTGTCACTCTTGAATCTTACTATCCGTTCATGGACATCATTCAAAATCCTTCTAAATACGGTAAATACTAAGGTTTAATTACTATATAAGGAAATTAAGTACAAGAGTTATACACATACATTCAATCATATCTTATTATGTAGATATTTGTAAAGGTATTTTAGGAATTAACACTTTAACACGACCTAATGATAAGATATGATTCATAATTGACAAACATGTAACACAATTTTATGCTGTAAATGTAGTGTGCCGTTAGTAATCTCAACTACTAATTAGTCACACACATTTTTTACTAGGCCACATATAATCACCAATTTGATGCCAATATCATGTGCCCACAAAGTCACATACCATAGAGGCATGAAATACATATACATGTTCATATAAATGTAGGTTTCAAAACAAAACAAAAAAACTTGATGTATATGTTTACCTCAATCGTTTCTTCAAGCACTTCCCATGGGACATATAAATTAGCACACGAAAGCCCTCAACGTCTAACTCTTTTTACTTTATTTTTTTGGTTTCAAAGAGCCTAACAACGAAACTCGCATACACTAAATGAAAAAGAAAAAAAAAAGAGTATTGTGTGTTTGAACATGCACCCCGACACTCATATTTCTCCGCAACTTTTTACAATTTGAGGTGCACTTAAATTACAACATCAATTTTTTTTCCTATTCTTCTACCTTTTCAACTTTATTAGCATTTGGTATCTAATAGATTATCAATATATAATGATATCATACACTTTTTTCATTTCTTGAGAAATGATTAAAAAAAAAATCAAAACATGTCTTAAATTATTATAATTTTATCTAGAACTTTTGAATCATTCTCATATTTATAATTGACTGATTGGTTTGTAAATTTGGTGGTTAATAATTAGGTTTTAATGAGACAGAGAGAGGATGCTGTGGTACAGGGAATTTAGAAGTTGGAATTTTGTGCAACCCTTTCAGCATAAACACATGTTCAAATCCTTCAGATTACGTATTTTGGGACAGTTATCATCCTACAGAGAAAGCTTACAATGTGCTTAGTTCACTTGTACTTGATAAAAAAATCAAGGACTTCTTCTAAAAACACTTTTGATCTCATTCTAAATTGCTATTTAATAATGTATTTTTCTTCTTTCTAATAGTGTGATTACATAATAAGATGTGATCAAATGATTTCATTGTATGTCTAAACGGTACCATATAACATGCATGGAAATGAGTTACTTCATGATATTTAGCTGCATGGATTTATGGTTCCTTTGTGATGAGAATATATATTATCTAGCATATTTATTTCAATTTGAACAATTATGATGTTAGGATGACAATGTAAAAGCTACTATTCCAATTGAGAAATTATTACATTTGCAAGAAAATAGTTCAAGCACAATTTTGATGTCAATCACACTTCCTAAGGTTATAATTGTTGTATTTTTGGTGTATTTAGAGATATTTCAAAAGTTACAAGTCCCACTTAGGATGATTTTGTGAGAACGTCAACATCTTTATATACTAACGTGTGATATGAACATGCAAACAAGCTAGTAAGACCTTTTGCTCATAAGATTAGGCCAACATTTTTGGTTTAATTGGTGAATCGATCGATTTCCCCCACCTCCAGCTACGATAAATAGGCGCCGCAATGCAACCTTTTTTATGGCTATATATATATATATCATTTTACTTGTATTTGTTTGCTCCACATGGGACTTCAATTAGGTATGCAGTATCTAGTCTAAAGATTCCAGACAAATTGGTTCAGTTTTGAACCAATTGAAGTTGGTTTCATATCAATGAGAAAATGTATGGTGATACCTATAAAACAGACACTCTTGTGGAAACACATTATCTGCATGAGCTTTCTTTCGTGATAAACTTAGAAAACCTTTCCCAATGGATTGAACAACTACAAGTGCCTCATTTGGCTATCTTTCCATGCACCTATTTTAAGGAAGCAAGAATAGAATTTGCAAGTGCAAACAATTAATTCACTTTTAAATAAGTGTTTAAAGTTCTTTCACATAAACCAATAAAAAACAATAAATGAATGGATGCACGTAACCATTTTACAAAACTGTTGCGATTAACTATTGAATATTAACACATGCAAAGTGATACTCCATCCGTCTTATATTATATATTATATGTCTCGTTTGTTATATTTACTTGTCTCATATTATTTATTTCTTTATATTAACAACGAAACATTATTTACTTTTTTCCAATAATACTATCATTGTATCTCTAACACACTATCAATTACCCTAGTGACCGCTATTAATAAAGTTGTTTTAGAAACTCGTTTTATCATTAAAATCAACACAACTTAATTATAATGAGACATTTATAATAAGACTGATGAAGTATATAATAGTTTGAAAGTGATGCACACAATAGTATTCATTTGGGGGCAAAATTAAAATAAATTAATTAATATTGTATTAAGAAAATAAAACACATTGTCATACCCTGATTTTTGACCAATTAATATTTTTATTCGCGCTTTAATCAATTAAAAAAAACCCATTTCATTCGTAGTTCAAACAGTTAAAATCTTTGCTTTGTTTTTAAATAAGTTACACGTCCTTTTATTCGTTTTTGAAGAAGTTAAACGTTTTACTCGTACTGTAGATAGTTAAGATATTTTTATTCGTATCGTAGGCAGTTAAAACCTTTTTTGTTCGTTGTTAGATAATTAAAACATTTTTGTTTGTATTTTAGATGGTTAAAATTTTTCATTCGTATTCTAGTTAGTTAAAACATTTTTATTCGTATTTTAGAAAGTTGAAAGTTTCTTTTCGTATTTTAGTTAGTTAAAACTGTTATTTTCGTATTTTAATCGTATTTTAGTTAGTGAAAATATTCTCATTCGTATATCTGAAACCTGTTTGTTTGTAATTTTAAAAAATTTATTAGTATTTTAATCAGTTAAAAAAGTTTTTATTCATATTTTAAAAGCCGAGTGATTTTGTCGTCTCAGACGAAATTTCGGCAGAGGGGTATTTTAAAATACCTCATTTGGTTACCGAAAGGGACAGTTTTAATTACTTTTTTTTATTTTTATTATTATTATTTTCTTCTATTCATTTCCTTTTTTTAATTAATTCATGTTTCTTTTTTTTTTTTATCATTTTTTTTCTTTTAACTTTCGTTTTTATCCTTTTATTATTTAAGTTATTTTATTTTATTATTATTTTTTTAAGTCTTTTTAATCATTTTGGTCCAAGAGTCTTTAGTCCTTTTAGTCCAGGTGGCAAGCTTCTATTGGTCCTCCATTCAGCTGCAAGGGTCATTTGGTCCAATCGAACAGGGACACCTCACCTGCATACCTGCAAACCCTAGTTTGTACAGCTATAAATAGTAGCATTAAATTCTGCCACTTCACCAATACTCCAACTGTTCCTTTTTAAGTGTCTTTTTAGAAAATTAACACAATAATAGTGATGTGTATTTTTGCACAATATCTTCCTATTATACCCTCATTTTAATCCACTAATAAATTCATATTTTTTGCACACACTTGTAAATTTAATATGTTATCTTTCGAGTAAATAGGCAATTACCCCCCTGAAATTGTAAGTTTCGTCAATTACCCCCCTGAAATTGCACAACGTTAATCAATTTACCCCCTCCGTCAAATTTTTCTGTTAGTGAACATGTCGTT
>Ga0315915_1000276_pt1 | contig 47605 bp, 16 predicted proteins | sample MpolbnodulesMG_FD_207738 | JGI IMG/M metagenome (GOLD analysis project Ga0315915, IMG submission 207738) | Medicago polymorpha root nodule microbial communities from Los Angeles, California, United States - branched nodules | ecosystem: Host-associated > Plants > Roots > Nodule | place: USA... | reverse complement strand
TTTAGCCAAGATTAAGCTTTTTTTTTTTTTTTTTTTGAAACAACAACTATTATTCTCGTTGAGATTGTGTACCCTTATACTCCTCTTATTGATAAAATTTGTTCTTATATGTTAAGAGATTGAACTGTTGGTTTTTTCCATACCTTGCGTGAAGGGAACTCTTGCGCATATTGGTTCGCTAAACTAGGCGCCTCATTTACTCACGAGTTTAGCATCATCCCTACTTGTAATTCTCTTCTATTGAGATATTGTCCTAGTTGATGCTATGAGAATTCAGTTCCCTCGTTTGTAGTGTTTTTGTCTTTTTCTTCTCTTTGGAGTTTATAGAGATGAGTCTCACATTGCTATGTATGGCAAAAAGAAAGATGTCAAGACTACATATTGGTTATGGTTCTTCGTTACAAAATACTAATCACAAACATTTTAAATTTATTTTTGACCTTCTTCTTTTCTTTTATACTATTTTTTTTAGAGTGTTGTCATATGTGGTTATATTTGCTTGGGAGAGTGTGTGAATATACTGAGATTGTTATCCCTTGCAGTTGTATTTTGTCCATATTCACGCAATCAAGACATTGTTATCCCTTCGACCTTAATCAGACGGCTAAGAAAAATCAGATGTAAATTTTAGTGTTAAAATCTTGAAACGTACCAAGCTCAAATCAAAATCGTCCGATCTTGATCGAACGGTCACCAAAACATTACTGCATGTCTGCATTGTTTTGCTGACCGTAGTAAGTCGTGGTCCATCTATATTTAGTGCATGTATGTTTTTATTTGGTTTTCAATTTTCTTTTACAGAAGTCCTTTAATATTGCTAATTTATTCAAAACAAAAAAGAAATTACAAAGAGCACGTGTTGAATTAAAATCAGTTCTACCGACCAAATCTTAGGAAATTCATGAAACCAATCTTTATTTTATTTTTAACGATACTCCTCTTTTAGGAGTTAGTTTTCCATGATAGATTCATGAAACCATTTTTTATGTGATTTTTTTTAAGGAATAGATTCCCTAAGTTCAGTGGCACTGTTTATTTTACATATAGAATCTTTGGCTAAAAAACACATATCATTAGATAAGTAGCTCAATATGGCAAATAAAAAATGATAGAAATCAAAAGTATTAGAAAGGACAAAAACAAAGACTAAAGCATTATATTGCATTATTTGATTCATAACATTATACTTTGAGAACTGAAAAAGTTAAGGTAACAAAATAAAAGTAAAACCACTTAGGAAGGTAAATTGAAATAGATTTTCACACCGCAGAAAATCTTTCATAACCTCTAGCAGATAGGAAAAATTGATATATAAACTATTCTTATTCTTAGAAGAACTTCATGATCATGCCTGTGTTGGAACATTTTTTGCTTCTCCTTTTTTCAATTTTTCAGCTGGAACATTAATCTCAATGCCATCAAAAATTTCTGATCCTGATTTTGTACCATTCTTGATTGGCAATTGATCTTGGCCTTCACCTTTTCCTATTTCTGATGTGTCTTCACGACGATCTTTGCTTTTTCCCCATACCACAGTGTAAAGACCAATAACAATGATAATAGCTCCAAATATACTATAAAATGAATAAGAAATACAAAAAATCAATTAGTTAATTAAATTAGAGACTTATAATTTTTTTTATCACTAATTTTTGTTACATATTTTAAGAGAAGGGGTGTTACCTTCCAAGATGAACTTGTTCAGCTAAGACAAGAGAACCCAATGCAGCAGTGATAATCATACATAGTGGACTGAAAGATGTTACAAAAACTGGTCCACGTTCTCTAGTTACAACTCCTTGTACATAATATGCCATTCCAGAGCATATCACACCCTGGTTATATAATTATCAAAAATTTAATGTTGAATAAAAATTATTTTGTTGAATTGAAATCATTTTAGAAATTAATTATCATTCACTAAGTAAATAAATAAAGGTAGACTCACAGAATAAACACAAGCAAGAAGCCTTGAGTCCCAACCTATGACCCACACACTCATGTCTCTTTCAAATATAAGTGATGCAATTGAACCCTCAATAATACCCATCAAGCAAATCCATGCTGTTAGTGATAGCTCTGCTGGATACTTCTTCAAAGTGAATGACTAATCCCACAAAGTAGCAACATAAGTTAATTATTAGATAATTTAATTAATTAGTTTATTAACACTAATTAGAATGACCTATTTCTTTAAAAAATGAATCTCTTTGAAGCAGTACGGTCCAACAATTGTAGGGATCGTTATAGGAAAAAAAATCTCTCGCCATATCAAACGGTCACCACAACTGTTGTACCGTGCAAAATAATCTATTTTATAAAGTAAGGAATATATATGTTGATGTTTGGTTAATTTGTTATGCTTACTTGCAAAATAAAGAATCCAGCCCAACTACAACAACTTGATATAAGCATTACTGTGCCCATCAGCCAATTTTGTTCAGATGGTTGGTCGGTTGCGGCCGAGGCGTGGTGGTTGATGGCTCCTCCTCCCTTTATGATCTGATAGGCAGGGCCTTTGTACAAAGTCATAACCATAGCTCCAGAAACAGTTACAACCGTTCCAATTACTTTGGCTACGCTGTGAAATTTTCTCCAGTTCACTGACTCTAACCTGATTGATTAGTAAAATTATAATATATTAATTACCATGTCATTATATTAATTAGAATAAATATTATAAAAAAAGATTCATTGGAATGATAATGAAGAATAAATCTTAAAAAGTAGATAAAAGATTAGAAAAATAGAGGAATCTGATTAGATATGCATAAATTGAAAATCATGTGTTGCTTATCTTAATTCTAGTTTGGACTATGTTAAATCAAGCTTTAATTTAATTTAAAGATGAACCTTGCAAAGTGTGACAAACTAGTAAGGGACAAAAATTCGTCCACTAATTAATATGGCCCCATGCTTCCAAATTGTCGGATTCCAATTTTTTTTTTCTTCCAGTAACACAATTCTAGCTAGCTTTTTTTCATTTGCGTAAGCACATTAGTTTTTGTTTTTGTTTTCATGGTGAATTGATTGAAGCTTTTACCTGAAAGTGAGAGCCATTATAAAAGTAATAGCTGGAAGGACATTAACAGTGGCAGATGCAAACGTTGTTGATGTCATCTTCATTCCCATGTTGTACAAGTTTTGATCTAGCACTGGCCTGTTTCATTTTATCACCAACAAAAAAATATTAAAAACTATTTGACTTCAATTTCAATCTCTGCATTTTGTACTTTAACCTAGCTATAGAAAAATGTTTAAACTATTGTAACTGAAAAAACTACTTGTCCCATAACTTGTTCCTTTTACTAAATAAAAAAAAGTTGTTCCAAATTCATGGGGATTGCTAAACAGTTATTAGCGAAATCTTTATCAATAACCAATATCTAGAAAATTATATTATCATAACTCAATCAAAAACTTTAAGATAATATATAAAGTGACTCGATGATTTAAGAGATATATATGAATTGAAGTGAATAAAATTCAACTCATACGCTCTATTTTTTCTCGCTAATTCTTTTTTCCAATAGTATGAGTTAAGAAATAAAAGAGCATAAAATTAAAATGATACTAATAACGAGCTTTTAATATAGTGATTATTACACAACTTATTCAATCAATGATAATCGCTCTAGTTTGATTGATTGTATAACTTGTAGAGTTTAGTTTTCAATACTCTTTGCACGGGTGCGGTGGAATCCATTGCACCGGTGCAATAGAGGTAGAAGACCCAATGCCTCGTAAAACCATATATTATCCTAAGAAATGAAATCACAGAATGGGGAACATTTCGTCCTTATGATTTTTGTGATGGTGGGTCACTTGATACAAAATGATGAGTCCGCTAGAAAAGGCAGGGCAATATGAAGTGTCATTATTCGACAATAATTCATTTCTATTTGCTTTTAGGCTAGTTAAATAAGGTTCTAGTTTTTTGTAAGAAAAAAAGGGTAAGGTTCTAGTTAGTTCTTTTATGTTTCACATGTTTTTTTAGAGGTATTCACCGAAAAATGTTAAATCTTCTTTTCTAAAATTTTAAATGTATTAAACTCTTATTTGCGATTATCTAGTAAATCAGTGAAAAAAGTGCAAGAACAAGCAAAAGATTTTGAAATAAAAATCAAAGAGAAAAAAATAAAGTTAGTTATATTTTAGTGTTTTTGTTTCCTATAAATCTTTTTTATTTCCTTCAACCAAACAAGAAAGAATATGAATTTTATGGTACTTCAAATAGATAAATAAATAAATAAATATATATATATATATATATATTAGGAATATTGGTGGCATAGCTACTTATGCATGCATGCATGTGTGCTTCAAAAAACATTATCAGTGCCTAACTCATGACCATGAAGATACTAATAAACAGAACTATATGTATATGATTCGATACTGTGAATATATCATAGGTGGAAATATCCAGAAGAGCCTTACTCAAGGAAACCAAGTGCCACTATCCTCAGGAAGATGGGGAGAGTCATCTTTGGCCTTGTTTTTCTGTAAAGATAAATAATTAAAACAAAACCTTGTTAAGCTTATGAAGGCAAAGTATATAGTAGCTACACAAATACTTAAAAAAGTTGAATTCTAGAAAGAAATTGTATATGAAAAAAAAATCCATCTCAAATTTTGTTGTCAAGTGTTAAAGACATTAAAATCAAAAACTAAAGACTAGTTTCATTTTGTCCGTTTCTAATCTCTATCAAATAATTCAACATCGTTGAAAGAGACACAAAAAGAGGAAGAAAATGATCGAGGAATACCTTTCGAGCACAAGCGCAAAAGGAGTAATTATAATTGCGGCCACAACATGACGGTACACGGAGAGAATCCAATGGCTCATACCATGTTTGAAAGAAACCATAGTAATGATGTACATCCCTGAGTAACCAAATTGAAGGGACAATATAGCAAGGTATGGTTTAATCTTGCGAAGCAGTGCTCCATTGTTCAACTTACCGTTAGCATTTTGGTCCTCCATTGATCTCTTTTGGGCTATGAAATTAAGCACCGTGCTTGACACACACAACAAAGCACACACACACAAAACTATAGGTTATGTGAATTGTGAGTTTGTGGGTGACCATCAAAATGCAAAATAGGCTTTATATAGGCCAAAAAAGCTAATTATTTAAAAAAGAGAAGCCCCAGTTTCACACAACACCGGCACTTGGCACTAACTCTCTCACCTCAATTTTTCACCTTAGAGATTCCCTTATCCATTTTCCAAAACAAGCCCATATTCCGATCAGTTACTAGAATCTGATTTTATGTTTATTATGGAATCAATGTTTTTTCCTTCTCTCAATCAACCAGAGGTAATATTATTTGAGACACAATGTCGGGTAGTTAATACTCCCTCCGTCCCATAACAAATGACCATTTTGTAAAAAAATTTGTCCCAAAATAACCGACTCATTTCACTTTTCAATACAATATTAATTATTTTTTCCCAATTATAACTTTAATTAATAATACTTTCACCACTTTCAATTCAATATATTCCACTTTGCATTTATGATAATGATGAATGCACTAATACTTGACAAGAGTACTTAAAATCATTTTTCTCTCTCATTCACTTGTACATTTTTTTTAATATATGTGTGAAATGAGCAAATGACTCACTTAATTTAAGACGAAGGGAGTAAATGTTGATACCTCACTCGATCGAGATTCAAATATTGATTCACCACGTTTTGGAAGTCTAACCTCTTCTGTTTTACCCAATCTTTGTTTGTGTTCTAGAATGAACCTAAACCCAATCCGCTACGGCACAAAGGAATACACTACGAAGTTGCACCGATAACACATCATAGTAAATTTGCGATCTCACTAGCACCACGTGACGGAAATGAAACGTTGATATACAATACAACTCAATGGCTAACCATTTTCATTGTGTAGTGTGGATAAAGGTACACTCTAATCACAAAAAACAACCGACAGTGTTTGCATGTACACCATCCCTACCAAAAGGATGCCGCCATCCTCCGTCATGTCACCGCAACTCCGACCGTCGATCTTGGTCCACTTCAAAATAAATGTTAAAGTGAGGAAGATATTATATGCATCTCTATATAAAAATAAATTTTATTGCACTCTTATTGTAATTACTTTATTTTGTGTTTGCTTAATTTATGGGAAGTAGGAGATGTTTGATTTCATTGACCAACAAATGGAATTTACGTTTAGTGCTTGGTCATGACGCAAGCAATTTTGTTCCTTTGTGATGTTAAGTAAGAGTGGGTGTTGTACATGTGGACACCATTTTTAAAGATACGAATGAGTAAAACGTTATTCGTTATGTAGGAGCTTACCTCTATTAATTAACTAATAATAACTACCCTAATTAAGTCAATTCCTAGGATAATAGATGCCATAATCCGTAATAAGATCTTATTTAATTGAACATACAGAGATAGATTCTCATGCTAAAATCTTGTCGGAGTGTGGTAATTATATCAATCAATCAATATTACAAACAACAAAATTTACTATCCTTCCAAATTCGGTCCCTAATTTTTGTCCTTTAAGATTTAGATACACGTAATAGATATGTATTATATATTAGATGTAACTCAAACCAGTTATATGTAGTAAATTGTTACTTTGTGGTGTAGGTTACATGTTTGTTGTATAAATTAGGAGTTAATTAGCTTTTAACTAATGGTTTTACTGGTTTACTTGTTTTACAAGAAATTAGCTTTTAACTAATTAATGGTTTTACTGGTTTACAAGAAATTGGGTTAGTTGGTTGCAATCTCACCTATAAAAGTATTGATACATTTTTGTAAGAGCAATGCTATTAATGCGAAAAGATTTATCGTGAACTGTTCACGAACCAAAATCTAGCCAATGAAAATTTTGGGTTGAGCGGCAATCACGAGAGGTTAGGAGTAAAAATTGGAATTAATAAATAATATAAGGTGAGTGTAAATCACGCCACTTGTGTCGTGATACGTTTGCATTGTGTTGGTTCGTTATGAACATCATTTCTCTTTTTGTAATCAATCAATTCATTCACTTGTATATCAATAATAAGTCTCTCTAAATCTTCTTCTCAAAATCTTCTTAAATATAAATTAGTCTATATTGTTGGTTTTATATCAAACATAGTACTTGTATCATAGAGCAAATACGATCCAAGGGGTTTGATCTTTCTGCAGTGGTAAAAATTCAGTGATCAATCATGGCTCAAAATGGTATTTTTCAAGCTAATCTTCCCATTCTTGATGGCAAGAATTGGGATAGATGGTTTAGGCAAATGAGGGTGATCTTTGTTGTTCATGATGGTATGACCAAAACAACCAATAGTATGGAGCCTCTCCCTACATTAGGGTGCAAAGAAGAAAGAGAACAAGGCTCTATTTCTTATTCATCAATGTGTTGATATAAAGGTATTTGAGAAAATTGCAAAATCATCAAATTCCAAGGTTGCTTAGGATATCTTATCTTATATATTGAAATGCTATAAGGAGGTGATGAAAAGACAAGAAGGTAAAACTTCAAGCTTTCAAAAGATAGTAAAAGTTGATGGAAATGAAGAATGATTAAAAGATGTATGGTTACTTCACAAGATTGGTGACACTCACCAATCAAATGGAGAATTGTGAGGATGTCGTGGCAAAAGAAATGGTAATTGAGAAGGTTTGCGTAAATTGACCACTAAATTTAATAATATAGTAGTGAAATTGAAGAAACAAAGAGTTAAGTTAGATCAAGATTGAAGATCTACTGAGCACGCTTGAATCTTATGAAATGAAGTTTATAGAAAGAAACAATGGAAAAGAAGATTAACAAGCACTTCTTACTCAATTGATCTATACTATTACTTAGGGGTGGACATGATTTGGTTCGGGATGAAAACTGAATCAAATCGAATTGAATTGTTTGCTAAATTTAAAATAACTAAACTAAATTGAACTGTTCCGAACCGAACGGAACTGTTATTATTGGTGTCGATGATATATAATATAAACAAACAAAATCGAATTATAGTTATCGAATTGAACCGAACTGTTTCGAATCGAATTGAACTGTTTTGAACCGAACCAAACTGTTTCAGTTCAGATTCAGAATTGTTAGTAATTATTCAGTTTTTTTTAGTTTGGTTCAATTTAGTTCAGCAGTTGGATTTAGTTTTTTTTTCCACCCCTACTACTAGTAATTAATTCACTAAACAGAAACACAAGATTGTATCATTAGCTATTTTCTTTGCTACTTCATTAATCATAAAAATACAAGATAATAACCACTTATTTTACATTTTTATAATCCGCTTAATCCAGATTATAAAATAAAAAAAAATTAAGTGCCTCAAATTTAATAATATCCGAACACTAACTATATCAAAATTAAATTTCACATTTTTTTGTATGATTCTTTTGGCACAAGGGATATTCGAAAGCATGTATATGGAATGTTTAGATTATAAAATTTGAACGGCTTTTTTATTTGATTTTTTTTTGGAGCTGACTTTATTTTTTTAGTCAAGTAGTTTAGTGGCTAGAGCTCACACAATTAAATTGTGGAGAAGTGGAGTGTCCGAAAACCCCAACCCCTGCATATAATATACAATATTCCTATGAGTTAAGTTCATGGGATGGGATGGGGGCTGACTTTTTATCACTTAGACATCTACTTTTGTGATTTTTTATTTTTTTAGTTAAGGTAACACTTATCATTCATGGTGATCGGCGACTACTAATGCATGAAAAATGTAAAGGTTATATTTTTGAGGTCTACACAATATTGACATGAGAGATACCATGTAGTACGACTCAATTAACCACAAATTTTGACGACTTGGAAATCAGGTTGGTTAAAAAAAGAGTGTGTGTGGCTTTGGGGAGTAAAAATCTTATCTATCAACTTGCAATCATTTAGTAAAAATCTTATCTAACAGCTAATTTGGTTTTAGATTTCATTCTCCATGCAACCAATTTTGGTGGATTAAATCTATTCAAAGTTATGCTCCGACTTTAAATAGAGCCTTCACAGGTGGATGAAATTGGACAATCTAAATTAGTCAGTCGTTGGACAAGATAACAAGTTTTTTTTAAAAAAAATTAACAAAATATAGTTTAATTATTTAATTTCTTTCTTGTACCGAATGGAATCGCAATATAAATAGAAAAGAAGAAATTAATTTCATATGATAGATTACCATTACTCAAAAAGACAGTGGATAATTGCTTTTTTTTTTTCTTCTTTTTTCTTTTAACATAAAATTTAGATGAGTTGGGTTTCGTAAACTCACTAGTGTTATGGCATACCTCAAGGTTCAACGAACGTTAAGATATTTTCTTACATGACTTTGCGTCGACGAAAGTTGAACTTATGGTCTTGTAACGAGTCAACTCTTTATCAACTGAGTCAACCTTTATTAATAGAGTGGATAATTCTAAGGTGGAATATGCATATATCGTTTTTTGTTATAAGGAATATGCATATATCGCTACAAGTCCCACCCACTGTAAAACAATAATGTAAAACAATGTTGAGATAAACAAAACATATAGAGAGAGACTAAAATTAAAGTGCTGACTAAACTTGAAACACGACCGTAGATGAATTATAGTAGAATTTTTTTCTTTTGGTGTAAGATAAATTATAGTAGTTGAATTAAAATGATTCATTTTTTTAATAAAAAATGTTTGTATTTAATTGTTATGTTATTTTATTTTTTTTATCATTGTCAGAACTTGAACATGAAGTCCAACTTCTTAACTCTTAGCTCAAATCGATTGAGCGACCCAACCATTAATTAAAATGATGCATTAATTCACCCTTGTCGTTAGAATTCATTCATCTATCTAATCTATGTATTAACATTGATTTCTTATATTAGCAAAAAAAAAAATATTATCAGCTAATTCAATTTTTCACACTATAATAAAAAATTTCATCATGCATTTTTTAAGTCAGGATTCATCGTGCATTTTACACCTGATTACTGCTCTCCCCCCTGCACTTTTCGCTCGTACCCTGCAACCTTGTCGAAAATACCCCTGCGTTAGTTAACTAACGCATGAGTATTTTCGGAAGTTCAGCTGAGTGGGAGCGAAATGTGCTGGACGAATAGCAGTAATCTTTACACCTTGGTTTGCACATTTTTGTGTCTTGGCCCATTTTCTTCAAAAACTTAACAAAACGATTTAAAGAAAAAAAAGACAATAGCATGGTTTGTAGGTTCTATCTATTTCAATTAAGGACCAAACTTAAATGCATTTTTTTAAGAGCTTTCCATGTAGTTTTTTTTACATAAAATTTATTTTTTGTGCTAATAACAAATTTTGAGAAATTTATGGATTAGAAAAATCATTGGTAATTATAAATATTTTATGTGAAGAACTAAAAAAACAAATAAAGAAATGTACTTAAGTCTTGTCATCATTTAATTAAAATGAGAAATGCAAACTACTCTTTATGCATTTTGCTGCATGAATGCTTTTTCTGCAATATAACAGCTTGCATTAGACCTGTTTAACCACTCCCTGCATTGGCACAAGCTAAGCCATCACACAAAACAAACAAGCTTTAGGAAGGAGAGGTGAAAAGCAATATTTATTACTTGAAAGAGGAATTGTTTGAACCTATTTTTCTGCACCAAAACATGTGCTCTGAGATTGTGACGATTGAATATTAAGCATCAACAATAATATAAGAAAGGACTTTCATCTATAAAAGAAATAGAGAGACATGAGTAAAAGAGGAGGCTAAAATAAGAGAGGAGAAAAATATAGAGATTCATAGAACTCGAGTCATATTCACCACCACCTCCATTCTCACCATCCTCTACAAATCATCATCACTCCCACTGAAAAGTCACCAACACAAACCTTCATGCATAACGTTGGTAACACGGTCGCCAGTCCTTATGTTTTTTATTAGGATTTTTGGCAATTGTTTTCTGACCTTAATTGTTTATTACAAACATATTGAAATAACAAAAAACACATAAGTGGTAGCTAATTATAACCAGAAACCAACAATAGTTAATTACTGCTGAGTTTTTGGTCATTTTCATTTTCATGTGTTTCTAAAAAACAATGGTGAAATCAGCAAGTGTCAGATTTTTTAGCTAGCTATTGTTTTATTATGGTTCTTTTATTTGGGCTTCCCATTCTATACTATTTATTTTCATCAATGATATTTAAACTCCCCTTACTCTTCTATACTTATTCCACATTTTATTTTCTCTCTATTTTTATTACATCATCAATCTATTACATATATCAAACATTTTCCATTTATTTTAAGAAAATGTTAACAAATGCTCATATGCTAGTATTGTTTAAAGGATAAAAAAAATGTAAATCTTCCATAACCGTTAATGTTTTTTTTAGAAAACCGTTGATGTAATTATTAATTTTTTTTTGGTGCTAACCCGAGTTCCTAGGAAAATGAGTTTTAATAATCTGAAGTTTGACCGAAAGATAACTAAAGTCTGATAAAATATTGTTCTACATAGGAATCAAATTTAGATTTTCACGAATGATTCGTCCTTCATGAAACTTATCAATCACTTGATTACTTTGATAAATATTTTACACTTAGATTTTTGATACGAAATTTACCTCTATGAATTTCTTAAATAAGAAATTTGTCATCATTACTCTTTATTCTATTTCGGCTAACAATGGTTTATTTGTGTTTAAAATATTTTAGTTCACACGTGATTGTATTTGCCTCAAAATGAACTCAAATTTTACCAGTGGTGTAGCATAGAAATGAATTAAGAAAAATGAACGTTAGTGAAAATTGATATTGACTAGATGCGGCATTTTGTTAATTTCAAATAAATGTTTAAGGTACCTTACTTTTTTTTTTGTGTGAATAATTTTTAAGGTACCTTACTTGTGAGTCGCGATAAATGATATTAATCTCTAATATAATAAATATATTTTCAAATAATACGATTGATTGAGATGTGACAATTTGGTAATTTAAAACTCTAAAATATATTTGAGCAAAAAAAACTCTAATGTATTAAACTTACAATTTAATGAAATGAAATGAGATTAACTAAGATACGACATCTTGTTAACTTCCGACTTAAAAGTTAAAACAAATGAGTTTGTGACATTTTGATGATTTAAACTCTTTTAACCAAATTCAAGTCAGCAATAACATAAAATCATATCACAAATTCACAATCAACTTTTCACACTATCAAATCTTTTACTAAATCAAATCAATAATGTCTTTTTTAGTCGCATTCACATTTAACACAACAAATATCTTTTTTTTTAAGCTTAAATATGCAATTTGTCCCTGTAATTTGGGTGTGTTTTGATTTTCGTCCTTGTCAATTTTATTTTTTTAAAAAACATCCATGCCAAATTTTTTTTGTTTTAAAAAGATCCCTGACCCCACTATTCAATTGAAGCGGCATGGTTTTGGCCCGTGGCATGCCACATAATTAATTTGTTTTAAATTAAAAAAATCTGAAAATAAATTTTAAAATCATAAAAAAAAACTGAAAATTAAATTTTCGATTTTTAATTAAAAAAATTTCTTCAAAATTCTGAATTATTTTTTTAAAAAAAATTAAAAAACTGAAAATAAATTTAAAAATCATAAAAAATTATAAAACGGAAAAAAAAACTAAAAATTCAATTTTTTTTAATTTGAAAATTATATATTACATTTTTTTCGAAAATACTGAAAATTATATTTTCAAAAGTTATAAATTTTGAGATTATATAATTTTTAATTTTATTTTTCAAACATTAATTTCCAGATTTAAAAAAAAACTAATTTCCAATTTTTTTCTTCATATTTCAAAAAATAAATGGAATTTTTTAATTTATTTTCAGTTTTTTTTAATTTTAAAGAATTTAAAACATATTTTTAAAAATTTTAATGACGTGGACTGCCACGTGGCCAAAGCTATCACATGTCAGCAAAAAAGTGGGGTCAGAGACCTTTTTAAAACAAATTTTTTTTTTGGAAGGATGTTTTTAATTTTTTTTTTTCAAGAACGAAAATCAAAACGCGCCCAAATTACAAGGATGAAATGCATATTTAAGCCTTTTTTTAAACAAATCAACACAAACATTTTTACCCAAATTAGAACTACGTAGATAGATTTATATCCTTCCTCACACTAGGAGATACACAACAACATGAGACCACTCTTATCAAACAATAATAATTTTTTTTTATATTTTCCTATTTATCAACTAAATTCACAGGTTTGCTTTTGATTTGTATATTGGCTATTGCATTTATATAGTATATAATTTTAAGTAACATATACAATAAATGTAATAAATAGAAAATCTCAACTAAATTCATAAATTATATTTATAATTTTGGAGATGAAAATAATTTGAAATAAATTAAAATATTTAAAAAGAAATACAAAAATAATTTAAAATAAATAAAATATTTAAAAAGAAATAAATTAAGTAAAAAAACATTTCTATATAATATTCATAAAAAATTAAACAAACATCCTTTTTATATTAGTTTATATTTACCAACTACTACAACAATAAATTTTACCAAACACTCAAATTTTAATAAGCTAGATTTCCAACTATAAGTTATCAACTATCAAATCTCAACTATAAGTTAATTTTTTAGCTATCAGTTAGCTTATAAACTACTATCTACTTTATAACTTATTTTTACCAAACAAACCCTGGAGATTTGCCACTGGCCACCATAGATCGTTAGAGCCACACTCACCTTGGCCCTATCATAAGCCATCCATTTTCTAAATATCTGAAATTTAATAACTGATTTTTTTTTTCCTTTTTATGAACGATAATTTTTTAATAATCAAGTCTCTGTACAAGACGAACATAGACATGCAAGACAGAAACAACGTAACAAATGATGTCGTATATATGCGGAACATAAAAAAAAACTCATAAACCACATATATCAAAACACCTGTAAAAACACCACTCATCCGATGGCTACATGTATTTTAACGGTGCATTGGATTTTAATTTGACACATTAGAAATTTGACTCATTAGAAATTTGTTTTTCCTCATTGGAACACTTTTTTATTAGGGGAAAAACTCATTGGAACTAGTGGCGGAGCCAGAAATATTGGATAGTGGGAGCATCATATATATAAATTTGTAATAAAGAATACATAAGATTGAAATTGCAAAATATAAATTTAAAATAATGAGATTTTAGATTTACCACTTAGAAAATCAGTAATGGAGGAATCTAGAGTAGAATAAAGGGAGAAGAGGACTTGAGAGACAAGATTAGAAAATAAAAGGAGAAGAAGGAGAAGAATGACAAGACTGAGTGTGAGTTTAGTATCGTTTCCTTGGCCGTGGGAGTGTGACGGTGAATTTCCACTTTTTTTGATGCAGAACATGTTTGAATTGTTGTTTGTTATAATAAAAAAAAATGTCATGCTAATTGGTGTTCTTGGACACTTATTAAGAAAAAAAGGTACTTTTTGTATTAAAATAAAGCTTTGTTTACACTTTTTAGAGATTGGCGACACAAGTTCTAAGATATTTGATGGTTTATAGTTAAAATGTTGGTTGATTGAAATTAAATGTTTAGTAATTTACCTTTTATAAATATAAAATGACATAAAAATACATAATTATGTTTGGGAAAAAAATAAAAATAAAAATATCTAATTCTCCAATCCATCTCTTTTTTCCTCTAAAATGGGAGATAAAAAAAAAGTCTATGATGTGCATATGTGTTAAAATATTGTACATATACTCTCTCTGAAATGGCATGTGGTATCATATTTACCTACATCAATTGAAATTCACCGTTAATGTTGATTGAAGAATATTTTAGCTGCCATTTTATATGCCTATGTTCATGAAGTTTGAAAGATAAAGGCAGCTACGATATTAAAATTATTATTTTTTACAAAAGTTTGTGAAGGCAGGTGCCCGCACAAGGCTCTACCTGCCTCCGCCTCTGATTGGAACGTTGTTACCTATCAAGTTACAATGAATATGTTTACTTTGATAAGCTTAAAATATAGAAATCTAACAAATTCTTTGACATAGTAAAGTTCCTTAGCCAGCATACACTGATACACCTTATCTTTTGTTGGTATAAGAACTTAAGTACGTAACTCTATCTTTTTTTTTCTTTTTCTTTCCCCTCTTTCAAAGCAGGCCATGGATCGCAAACGAACCGCAATAACTCACGAAATATTATTCGAAAAGCAAAATGTTTAATGTTCCAAGATAATTATCTCAAAAACACACGAATTTTTCATTTGAACCATTGTCGTTTTTCTTTACTTGTTCTAAGAAAATTCTAGGTTCACACCAAAACACCCTCCATCACAATGAAACCAATATTTTAAAATACGTCCACATCTTCACTATTATGTTATAATTCCTTATGAGATACCTTCACGCACACGGAACCTTGGAAACAATTAGATTAAATATAACAATGTTTTTACGTAGTACTTCTCTAACACTTCCATGTTTAAGTAAGACTCGATGTCAAAGGTTTATCTCATTACTTAACAAAACAAAGGAAGTGGACATGACAAGGTACAATTTTACTTAAGCGTTAATTGTTTATCTTTTTAGAATTAAATATTTGGTATTTTAATTCGTGTTTTTTTCGTATCACAAATGAAAATATCATATATTTAATTCTAAAAAAACAAATATTTAGTGTTTGAGCAATTGTATTGTCATTCTCTACCTACTTTATTTGGTCACGGCTAATGACTAAGCCAATGACCACACCTCTACCCTAAACATCGAAAAAAAGGTTTAATAGCAGTTTTAACCCCTTAACTTTTCCAAAGTTGTGATTTTGACTCCCTAAGAAAAAAAAACTACAAAATCGTCCCCTAAATTTTGCACCTGAGACAGTTTTGGCCCCCAATTCCAATTTTGACCTGGTCTACGCTGACGTGGCACCCTAAGTGAGATGCCACGTGTTATTTATTTATTTATTTTTTTGACCTTGGGGACCAAAACTGCTACAGTTGCAAAACTTAGGGGGCGGTTTTGTAGTTTTTTTTTCTTAAGGTGCCAAAATTTGAACTTCGTGAAAGTTAGGGGGAGAAAACTTTTATTAAGCGAAAAAAAAAAAACTAAACAAGTGTTATGTGGATTATTATTATTATTATTATTAGTATAATTGTCTCCTAATAAGTTTCATGTGTGAAGGCTTCTCGCAAGAAATTGAAACATGAAGGTGGTGATATTTTTGTGGATGAAGATGGTGTGTTTGGACACAACGGTGGAATAAGCTTAACTCGAGGGAAGAATGACTCAGAGGGTCAAATGGGAATTTCATGTATCAAGATATTATTTTGGGACATGAACAACTAAATCGATTATGAGAGTGGGAACAAAAAATTAGTTATGATTATTGCGAAGACTTTGAACTTCGAATATGAGATATTAGAAATCGAATTCGCTCATTCCATTCACTCTGTTTTCAAAGTATCTGTCTATCTCTCTTCTAATATTTCTCTAAACTTTAAAAATTGATAGACAAAGATTGTAGAATGGGAGAGATGGAGAGTCAAGAGAGTCAATGGACACAATCTTGTATGCTCTTATCTAATTTAGGTGATGATCCAATAATTGCTATTGTTGAGAGCACATGTTTTGTTGAGAGGAATTTTATTAGAGAACCTTAACAATATTATTTAATCAACATATATTTAAGAGTGTAGATGTTGCAATTGATATTGACAATACGAAAGCTCATCTTAATTTTGATAACACACACATGAATGAATTTCTAAAAAATGAAGTGTAAAAGAAAATGCAATAGATGGTGCAAGAATGTCATTTACTTTCACAAATTTAGAATCTCAAACCACAAAATGGATCACATTTTTTTTCTTTCTTTCTTTTCTATGTCCTTTGATGAATACTCCCAACAACAAGTGACAACTAATTAAATGAGCAATTTAGTGCTCCCTGCCAAATGGCCAATTTCCTCTTTCTAGTAACATATGCATGACATTGAGCTTAGGTCATTGTCATTATCTCTTTGAAAATGGTAAAACCGATAAATGTCTGTTTATACAAAGTCAGGTCCCATTTAAGTTTGGCCACAACCGTGACATTTTTCTTTACTTTGAATGACCAATTGAGTTTTATTAATATCGTTACTTTCATTTCTAGGAACTGTCACCGGTAGCTGCTGTTGTTGGTCTTGCAATGAGTCCTCCTTTGTAGGTGATGGTGGCATATCAACATGATTTCGAGCTTTGTATTCTTTGGATTTTCCCCACACAACTAGATAAAGCCCAAGAACCACCACTATTGCTCCAATAATACTGTCATCATAAAAAATAATAATACACTTAACTGTGAGTCTATAATCCTTAATAAACATAAAAATATATTTTCTTGCTTAGCACAGAAAAATACCTTCCAAGAAAAAGTTGTTCAGAGAGGATGATGCAAGCCAAGGCCGTTACGATGATCATACGTACCGGATTAAAAGCAGTTACAATAACTGGTCCCATAGTTTTTATAACCAGACCTTGTATGTAATACTGCACTCCTGATGTAACTATCCCCTGTAGTAATCAATCACAAGAAAAAGAAGAAAAAAAATTATTTAATGATACTTGAGAAGCAATACTTGTATTGTGTCCAAATAGCGCAAGTGGTTGGTGCGTAGTGCATCTGTTATTCTAAACTCGAAAGTTGAATTCTATGGTTCTATTCATAAAAAATAAAAAAAACTAACAGCGTAAGCTGGGGCAAAGAGTCTTGTATCCCAACCAAGAGCCCAAGCATTAGAGTTGTGGCGCTCTGCGAAGAATGCTACCACGAAGCTTTGAAGTGCGCCAATGAAACAAACCCAAGTTGCCAGTGACATCGGTGCAGGGTACTTTCTCAACGTTATGGCCTACAAAATACATACATGTTTCTCATATCATACATTCACTTTTTTAATGATAACAATACTAGCATTGTCGATTTCAAAATGAAATAAAAAATACCTGCAATATGTAAAATGCGGAAAAGCCAGCACAACCAATGAGGAGGAAACATGTCCCTATGATCCACCGGTCACCGGTGGGGTCGCTCACATTTTCAGGCTGGCGGGTAGTGTTACTGATGGATGACCTCACAACACTAACTACAGGACCTTTGTACAGAGCCATTAGCAATGTTCCTCCAAATGTTACAATGGTGCCGATTATTTTTGCTTGACATGCTATCTCCTTAATCTTCATGTGCTCCAATCTGTCCAATTTAATTAATTAACATCCCATAGACATTATTTTTTTGTGATTTTCATTTTGATTGTTAAGCTGGCAGTTATTGGTTAATGTATCATCCATAGCTCTAACTTGATGTGTGTAACTACAATTGTAGCCGTAATATAAAGGTTCTAGAGGTCTCTGCAATATTAACATTGCAACTACAATAGTAGCTGCATTTGTTTACATTTTACCGCAATATATGGTTCACCTAACAGTTAACAGCAATTTAGAATATGATATCAGATAGTATTTAATTACTTACTTTAGAATGACCGCAAACACAAAAGTAACAGAGGGCGCGGAGTTCATCACAGCTGACAGGAACGACGCGGACGTTAACTTCATTCCCAGCAGGGCAAAGCATTGATCAAGTATTATTCTGTAAACCATATAGCATAATATAGTTTAATTAATTAAGTTTCTTTCTTGTATTGAAAGGTATTGCATTATAAATAATTGCAAAGTAGAAATTGAATTTCATATAGTGATATGAAGATTAACATTACTCAAAGAAAGCCAGTAACATAATCTCTGAAAATACACGGACAGACATCTTCGGCCTAATTTTCCTGCCAAAACAAAGAAACACGTATTTTAGCACAGCCTAATTAAAATGTTAATCGTATGCTTCATATGTAACAAAATATAAGCAAAAATGAATCAAACAAAGTTAACGTATTTGGTCTATAATTCGGATGGAAGAGGGAGCAGAAACCTTTCCAGATGAAATGCGAAGGGAGCTAACGTTACAGCAGCGATGGCATTACGGTAAACGATGAAAACATAATGGCTCATGCCTTTCTTGATAGCATCCATGGCAAAAATGAACATACCAGCAGAACCAAATTGAACAGCCAACAATAGTAGATATGGTTTTGCATTTTTCAACCACGCACCCATCTTTTGAGTCTTTCTTTTACTCTCCTGGGTGCTTAGCAATGTGAAATTGCTAATGTGGCTATGATAGTGATATTGTACATTAGTGCATAAGGCATTCTGAATATTTATAACCAACCATTAAATTAAATATAACAGTGAATTTAAAATAATTGAAAAATTGATCATAATTTCAGCAAGCAACAATTTGCATGCTGACTCATAATCCAAATTAAGAGGAGTGACAAGTTGTCTAGTTCTATATATGTCTGTGACTTGAATTTGGCATCTATGAATTCTTTTTACCTTTAACTGTCATTTTAGTTTTTAGTGGCTGTGGTGATTCGTGTTGTTTTCAACTACAGTTTTACTTTTTTTTTTTTTTACTGGAGTAAGGTCCATTTTAAGTATGATGATGGATATAGGTACCTAAGTGTTAACTAAATAAAAAATATTTGTATGTATAAACTCATATATAATATATCTACATTCCCTTAAAAAAAAATATATCTACATATTATTCATAAGAAGTATAATTTTACTTAATTATTTTTTATGAATAAATTTGATAAACAAGTTTAAAAAATGTATTCACTTTCTTTGGTGGCTTAAAAGTAATAAGGTGATTTTTGTATATGGTTCTCAAAGATGGTGGTCGGACCTTTTATTATGTTTGAGTATCGAGTGACCTTTATTTCTGTTTTTTGCTTGTATGACCGACTGTTTCTTGGGGTGACACTTTAGTACATCTTGTACTTAGGTGGTTCATTACCGATGTTAATATATTCCATTTTTATATCTTAAAAAAATTTTAAAAAATGTAAGCTATTAAAGAGCTGTGTAGATAGTAACGTCACTGTTCCAAACTTCTTTTAGATAGTTTATAGTGACGTAATCCTTAACAAAGAAAAGGACAAAAATAACCGCTATCCATTTTCATATTCATTTTTGACTCATTTCCATCAGACAAACCATTGATTTTGTTGTTACATATCAATTCGTAATTATCACATTCATCTAGATTTCTTTTATTTTACTTTTTTTTATGACATATTTCGTTTATTTTACTGTTAATTAATTACCACGAAGACGAAAAAAAAGGCCCATCACACTCTTCGTAAAAAAAAAAGTTTATTAGTATGACTAAAAAATATTTCAATTATATATCATCTAGTTGTTTATTAATATTTCAATTATTTATGTTAAAACTAAAAAATGTTTTATAAGACAAATTTATCAATCATCCATTTTTTTATTACTTCTCCTTGCATAGTTTTGTCATAGAAATACAAACTTCGACGATAAAAGTCGTATGGACATTAAATATATTAAAATGTGAGTTTGAACTTCTAATTTACCATTCATCTGTATTTAATGTGTGTAAATTAATTATGTTCTAGACTCACTAAAACCAAAAAATTTGTGAAGCCTTTGCTATTCATGTAGAGAATTGAGTTTTGCAAGTCTTTTAATTTTTTTCTCTTCTCTGGGTACGTGTTCCCATATCCCTGCTACATGCATGCAGTGGCTGAGCCAGAAGTTTAAGGTATCGGGGGCAATATTCTTTTTTAAGAAATGGCACTAAAATTTTATTTTATCAAAAAATGAAACTTATTATTTGAGGTTTTTTTAAGATGAAAGTAAAATAAACATCTACAATTATACTTCCTCCGATCTTTTTTTATAAAAAATAAAAGTGCCAATATTTTTTGTTCTTTTTACCAAAAACATTGACAAATTTTTAAATGTGTTATAAATCAATCTCATATGTGTTCTTATTTATTACGAGAGACAATATTTAAAAGTAAAGTTAGTTATTAGAATTAAGAGTAATTAATTGAGTAGTATCAAGTTACAAGTCTTAGGTCAATTGACAAAAAAAAAATTGCCAAAATTGATTCTGGATGTTGTGACTGGGGTTCAAACCCCGACTCATTTACTTGCTTGTGCAATGATTCTTGTCATTTCGTATCAATCAAAAAAATAAGGGTATCAATGGAATCATTTAAAATTTATAGGAGTATTAAATAAAGGGTTTTGTTAGAAGACATCATTTAGTTTTTATGAAGGTGTCTTTTAGCAATTCACACCTCAATGTGTGATTATCAACTTTTTAGTTATAACTTGTTAAAAGACACCTTCATGAAAGTTAGTTGGTGTCTTTTAGCAAATGTCTATAGGATAAGTTGCTAAAAGACACCTTCATAAATGGTGTCTTCTAACAAAACCCTTAAATAAAAAAATAACTATTTTCAATGTTTTTCATTGGTCTTGATGATTTATGTATTTTGCTTCTTATAAAAAGAACCGAAAGGAATATATAAATGAAAGAGAAGTAAATATATTTTTACAAACTACTCTTATCAAATATTAATGTATTTACATTTTCCTAAATACAAAATAGAAGTTATTGACTTGAGAATAATGTAACTATTATTGTAAAAAATAACTAATTAAGATTAGATTGAAATATTATGATTCATTGTTCAATTTATCAATAAATGAGATATTAAATAATTGTACTATTAGTTTGGTAAGATGTGTATTTTCTTTTACTTAGTATTGGGGGCATATAGTTATGTTAACAGTTAGCACCATTGTACTAATGTTAGGCACATGCTGTAAGTGGCTACATGCATCTAAAATCTTAGTGTGTTACTCAGCATTCTAAAGTTTTGTTTAGTATATTATCCAATATTCAATAATTTAATGTTATGTTACTATTTTAAAATTAAATTAAATTTCAAATTAGTTTTATCTACAAAATATTGGCACTCACCAAAAACTCGAGGTATCAAAGAAATTCTCCTGAAAAGAGTATTCAAGACTTTTTTTTATCACACACTACGTGATCTCTATTCTGAATTGGATAAGCTTAGATCAGTGAACAATTAAATGTCATTACAGTAAAGAAGACCTCACCGATGTATTTATGTATAACAATACAAGAACACCTATAATATCGTCTGATTCATCTATTCACTTTTATTCTGGCTAAACATTTTGAGTGTTGATAAAAAATGTTGACAATGGGAGTACAATGTTTCTCTTCACTTTTTTTTAGGTCTCTCTTGATAAATTCTATAAAATGAATAAGTTTTATTAAAATCTAATATTATAAAGTTATTTATGGGACTAAATTTATAAAAAAAAAATTAAGTTGTTGAGTTGAAGATATTGAACATTGATTTAATGGTAACATTAAAAAAATTATGAAATGAGTTATCTATACTTAAGAAACTCACTTTAAAAGAGCAACAACAATGGTAATATTAAAAAATTATCCTCTCAAAAAAATGGTAACATTAAAAAATTATGAAATGAGTTGTCTATACTTATGAAACTCACTTTAAAAGAGCAAACGATGATATTTAAACACATCAATTTTTATTGACACTCATTCAACATTTTATTTTTTATTTATCCTTATCCGTAAGAACTCGTTAATGAATTTCATTGCAGATAGTCTATGCTATAGACTTAAAAACCCACATTAATGTCTACGTCAGCATAAGTTGTCAGCTTTTAAGGTTTTTTTTCTTAGATCCTGATGTGAGGTGGCTGAGCTGCATCAACAACAAACTTATAAATTTTTGCTTAGATCCTGATTTGAGGTGGCTCAGCTGCATCAACAACGAAAATATAAATTTAAATTTTTTAAAAATCGTGGTTAAATTTAACAAACCATACAAAACTAACTTGTGAGGTGATGATTGTCTCCACTTAAAAACACATCTTCAAACTATATTTTGTTTCATGTGCGACTCTTTAACACATCACTTACGATCAACACTGTTGAACTTTGTTCATAAACATAAATGATGGATGATCCGATAATAAAAACTTAATAACATGTGACTATTGAGAACTTAGAAGACTTTGGTATAATCATAGAAATTGTGGTTGTACCTAATTCATTTCACAAAACTAATTTGTAAGGTGATGATTGTCCCCGAAAAGAATGACCAAATTTCACATTTATTATATACATATTTAGGTATATACAATGGACCCCCTAATCTTAGTTTGTGAAAAATTTACCCTCATAATTACAGGTGGAGAACTCAGTGGCCACTTCATAGAATTTGAATGCGCACCATGCCACCATGCATGACGCGTCCACCCACGTACGTATGCTAAGCCACCTGTAAGTGGAATCTTTAGCTTCAATATGCACCACACACATTGCACTAGTTTAAACCAAAATAAATAAATAAATTAAGATTCTATAATTATGACTTGCTAACAATTGATTTTTCTTCCATAAGTTTTTTTTTTATATTTATTTTAGTCCCTTGTTGCAAGAGAATCTCTTCCCTTGCAACACTCACACACATTGAAATGATATTAGAGTATTTTCTAAGAGAATGAACGATAAAATCCACATTTTATTGAATGCTTGCGTAATGTGCAAGTGACCCATCTTCTTCTAATTTATAGTACGTTTATCAACTTGTATTCACATATTGCTGCCTAACAACTACCACTAATTGAATTAGTTACTCTCTAAGTCTAACTAACAGTTCCCTCAAAAAAAAAGTCTAACTAACAGTACAATGAATTATATTTTCAAATATTTTCAACATTAACAATCTCTGAGGTTTCTTACTCTCGTTTTTCATATATTTTCTATATGCCTCAAAGTTAAACACTCAATGAACTAGAGTTGCTCAATAACCATCAAAAGTTAAATCCTGTGTTGGTTTTAAAATGGTTGTTTATGGGCAAGGTGGATTGTGTGGGTGATTTTAATATATGTTTAGTTTTTATAACCATGCCCTCCCCGGAGTTTCCTTCAGGTCCATTCTTTGAAAAGTGCAAACAGCTCAACCGAGCTAGGCCTCTCAAAGTGATGGGGCTCGAGAAAAAAATTATTGCTCAATATCCACCCCACTCAAAGAAAGAAAAAAAAATGTTCCATGTTTCTATTTCTAAGTAAAAAATCATGTTTCATGTTTTTATTTCTACGTAAAAAAACACGTTCTTTGAGTGGCTAATAATCATGTTTCATGTTCGATGGCTAATAATCATCACACATGTGTTATTTTCAATTTAAATAGAAGATTGATCTTTTAAAAAAATTGTGTCTTTTTTTATTAAAGGTCTATTTTTTCTATGAGAGCCGAGCCTCCAATTTTATAGAGACGGTCTGTTGCCTCAATTCTGATGTGGATTAATCTCATCATCCTTTCTAATGACTAATAATCCTGATATTTTGTCCATCCTAATCCTTGTATTTTGTGGAATATGGAATTTTAACTCAATTTAATCAGATGAAATTTAATTAGGTTTGATAACGAGATTTTCCAAAATCAACTGTTAGAATATTGATTGAATCTAACCTAATTTTACAAAATCAACTTGTAAGAGATTTATCTGGCACTCTTAACATGAACAAAACGGACAGGGTGTACACCATATTTTATAGGCTAGACTTTGTACATGTAGGCCAAGCATTCAAGAAAATCCATGTTTCCTCTGTACACATCAATTTATGTACGACCATAGAATTTCATCGGTTTGCCTTAAAAAAAGATTATAGTAAGAACAAAGGAAAAAAATCCATGTTTATCCTACTGCTAGCCTACATACAAGACATCCAAATATATATGCATTGCATTTGCATGCGACCAACCAAAGAATAAAAAATTCGCAGCATGTTTTTTAATTAGCCACCCGTTGACATTTTTTTCATTGCACGTAAATATAGTACAGCATCAGAAATTGTAGCTTGTTTTCAACTTGCTAGCATTCCTTTGACTTCTATCGTAGCACTTTATACAGCATCCTCTCTTCTAATTAATTTACTAGGCCAACCTTATAGTTGCTTCCTATTCAGCATGCAATATCAACAGCAATATAAACATGTGGCTAGAAACTGAAAACATGTCGATCCCGTTTCTCATATCCAAATGATTTTGCTATTTTTAATCATATGTATAATAATATAATATGAAGAAATTAAATGAAGGAAAAGTTATTTTGAACTGTACATAGTTGTTAGTTTCATATCAGCCATGCACGATATATTATTATATGTCACTATCATTTTGTTAGTGCTTTCTAATTCATATGACATTATTAATTCACGCCAAAAGTATATGGTCATTGGCTATTTAAGATGTTTCTACTAACTTTTTCGAGAAAATAGAGTAGCTTTAAATTGTGGATTAGTGGGTGGCTTAGAACGTATGACAAAATAATTAGGGACAAATTAAAGATAGTATCATCAGTATTACTGATGACTAGATGGAGAAAGAAAATATGAAGTTGTTTAGGTCAGTAGCCACCTGTAAAAAATTTACAAATTAAATAATGTGCAAAATAATTCTTAATAGAAATCATAATTTTAGTGAAAAGTATAGAAAAATGAAATGGAAATAATATTGATTATGAGAGATGTTGTTACATCAAGTTAGGGATCAAGTTAGGGGTGTAACGGTTCGGTTTGAATCGGTTTTTGGTCACAAAAAATGTTCGAACGTATGAAATTTTTATCGGTTCGGTTTGAATCGGTTTTTACTATTTTTCAAAAGAAACCGAACCAAGCTAGTCGGTTTGGTTTGGATCGGTTTGTTTAAAAAAATTCATATTTTCACAAATTTGTATTTCATGCATACAACATACTCAAATATTTAATAGAACTTTGTTTTCCATGTTCTTTGTTTTTCAAACTACTTTGTATAACTGACATGAAAAAACTAACAAGAGATGGACGATCCCAACGACGGTGAGGAACGATGGGTTAGGTGTGACCATCGGCTAGTGATCATTTTTAGTAGAAACAAAATAGGGTGTGAGTGATGAAATGAGATGGTGATGGGAGAAAGTGAATTAATTATGGAGTATTTCATGTTGGCCTTTAATTTTGAGCTTAATCATAAGTGTATGTGAGGATAGATAATATTATTAAAATGGGGAGTGATGTTAGCATCGGTTCGGTTCATCGGTTCTTTGGATTTCAAAATTAAAAACCGAGAACCGAACCAAATAGAGCGGTTTAGGTTGGTTCAGTTCAGTTTTGAACCAAACCAATCAAAGCCAGATACTTTTCGGTTTTATCGGTTTTGTCCAAACCACTTACACCCGTACATCAAATAGTGCATTTAGCTTTATATAGCCAACAAGACCAACTAACGTAACTAACTTTTATAGTTCACATAGTCTTCCGCAAGTTGAAAGGTGTTGACAACACTTCTGACTTGGGAAATACAAAAAATAAATGTCTAAATACTTCGACTCAAAAATGTATAATTTATTTTTTTATGGAGATAAGCTAAAATGAAAACTATCCTAAAAAGAATGAATTTCTATTGATTAACTATCCAATATATATCCTCAAGGATAGAAGCTAAAATGTCAATTAGGTGGCAGAAAAAAATTGTTTAACCATCCACTTTCTTTATGGATATAAGCTAGAATGTCAATTATGCTAAGAAGAATGAATTTTGAATGCTTAACTATCTATTGTTTTTGTGTATAGAAAGCTATAATCTCATTTAGGCAAAAGGAAATAATTTTGTTTAACCGTCCATTTTCTTTATCGATAGAAGCTAGATTAAAGAAAGAATAAATCAACAAGTTTTAAAGAAAATTTCATAAAGTTGCGAAATAATTATTCTCTCTGCTACCATATTAAGATTCTTGACAAAACTTATAATTGAGAGAAAAGTATAGAAAAGTGAAATAAAAATAATATTGATTATGATAGAAGTTGTTACATCAAGTAGTACATTAGTTTATATAGCCGATTAGGCCAACTAACTCCTAACTAATCTAATTAACATGTTACTTACTTTTATAAACCTAAATAGAAAACTTATACATATACTTATGCAATAACCATTCATAAATGTGCAATCAGAGCAGCTATTATTTGAATACATCCCCCCCCAAAAAATAATGTATGCACAAATGAAAAAATAAATAAAAGATAGTAAATAACCCGGTCAGAATTAACCCCTTTTACTTTTAATTTTTTTCATTTGGGTATATATTCAAATAATTTTTTCTTTGAACAAGTATATTCAAATAATTTTGATTTGAGGTTGTACTCAGGTGAGTATTTCTCTATGCAATCAATGATCATGTTTGTGTTTTAGTTTAGCTAATACTAACCAGGAGAAGAACATTCATCGTGGATGTTCTAAGATTTCGTAGAGATCATCTTTATTTTTCAAAAGAATTAAACATTTTCATTACTATGATTTCAGCGTATAAATATTCAATTAACATCGCAAATTTTGAAAATGCTTTTATTTATATTCTTTACCTTGGTTGAGGAATGTAGGGGATTTGTTTCGTACATCTTGTTAATTTAATAAGAAAGTGAAAATGGAATCAAGTAGCCATTAATTTTGTCACTTTCAAATAGGAAAAAATAAAAGGATAATGAACACAAAATGATAATACACGGTTCCACACAAAAACATCTTCAAATGAAAAGTACATATATTTTGAGAATGTGCATGTATACACTGCCTGTAGTAAACCAAAATTCATAATATATTCTTGAGAATGTGTAAACCAAAACACAAGCATGAAATAATATAGATAGATAGTAGCTATTGCAGATTCTTAATTAAGGCAGCAGCAGCACACTATTCATAATTTATTCATGTTAGACATCAGATGAAGTAATTGGAAGTTGTTTCTCAGTTTGCTTCATTGCAACTGGTGATGGTGGCATAGTAGTAGTGTCTGATGAATAGTCTTTTGCTTTACCCCACACCACAGAATATAGACCAACTGCAATTATCAGGGCTCCAATGATACTGTAATCAACAAATAGAGAACATCGTTAAGTTTATTTTTAGTGAATTTAACAATCACAAAAAAGTTTTATCAAAACCCTACGAAGCTGGACACTCCTTAGATATCTAAGTGTGTCCTGATGTTGGACACACGTCGGTCTTCGACACCGTCACTTACGATTACACTTAATTATGTCATTTTCTCAAATTATTATTAGTGTTTGGGTCGAGTTGGGTGTTCGCGTCTGTGACAGGACCATCGTGATTTTATCAAAAAAGAGAGAAGAGGAATATTAGAAGTTACCTTCCCAAGTGGAGTTGTTCTGCAAAAAGGAAGGAACCTAAAGCACAAGTGATGATCATACAAAGGGGGTTAAATGCTGTATAAAATACTGGTCCTCTGCTTTGAAATACCAACCCTTGCACATAATACGCTATTCCTGAGGTAATTATTCCCTGCAATTTTTAAATTCATTGAAAATAATTATTAGTTGCAATTTGTATGTGAAATATACAGTATCAATTATTCAAAAAATAATTAAGAAAACAATTCATGATAATGTTTTTTCATTGTTCATAAGATTTTGTACTGATATATTTTCAATTTAAAATATTATTATGAAAATATTTCATTATTAATTTTTATACTATAATTAAAATTATAAATTTTGTTATTACATCAGTGTTTTTTTTTGAAGGAGTTATTACATCAGTGTTAATCCCCATATATTAAAATAAAGCATAATTTTGATTGGAAAATAATTTAATCTTTTCAGTATGTGTTCTGAAATAATTTCTTTGGGCCTAGTTTACAAAAATATGGTTTGGGCCTAAATTCTATCACTGTCTAGTGTTGGTGTGCCAATTTAAACAGTTACTTCATTTGGAAAAGGTTATTACTTTTTCCACCCTATAAATTTTTCACGCGCCCTATTTGGATTCTAAAATCCAAAATATTCTAACGTGTTTTGAAGGTTTTTATGGGGTGTTTATACCGTTGGGATTATATAACCCAAACAAAATAGAGCACACGAGAGATCAATAGGGTCGAAAAATAAGAAGTCTTTAAAAAATAGGAACAATTGTTTGACCAAAAATCAACAATTGTTTCTCTTTTTCATTGCATTTGCAATAGGCTCCCCTGTTAGAGATAATCCTATTTGAGCGTTTCAGATATTAAGTGTGGATACTAAAATGAAATTCGACCATTTGTTTGTCATGTTGTGAAGTCTAAACTCAATCTCCTTGGTAGACATTCTAATCTTTTATTTCATATTATACATATGAAAAAAGTTAATTTGAGATTAATAGAGGGTACCGTGTAGAGAGGACCATATAGTCTAAAGTCCCAACCAACAGCCCAAACCTCAACACCAGCGTGACGCTCAGCAATCAATGCCACCACACTAGTTTGCATAGCACCAATTAAGCATATTAAGGTTGATAGTGACATTTCTGCTGGATACTTTTTCAACGTTACTGACTGCAATTTATACATACATAACACACTTTATTATACATGATACGTATTAAAATTGCACAAAAAAAAACACTTCCATTAAAAAAGAGAATAATATTTGCCTGTAAAATGAAGAAAGATGACCAAGCCACACAACCCATCATTAGAAAGAGTGTTCCTGAGACCCAATGTTTGAGAGTTTGCGTGTCGTGACTTCCAGAATTATGTGCTGATTTTGGAGAATAGAAAAGGTGAATTTGTGGTCCTTTGTAAAGTATCATCATCAATGCCCCTGCAAAGGTTACTAATGTCCCTATCACTTTTGCTATGCTTCGTATTTCTTTCATATTTACACGTTCAATCCTGATACATTGATTATTACACAAGTTAATGGTATATCCTAATAATGTTATGGGTCTCGCTAACATTTTCCCTTAAAACATATGTTACTCAGGGCACATGTTATCATTTCCCTAATATTATAACATTAGAAGAACCTTTACTTTAGTTACCTGAAAATTACGGCTAGCACAAAGGTAACAGAAGGAACAGCATTCATCAAAGCAGAAGCAAATGAAGCCGATGTATATTGCATCCCCAAGAAAGTAAATCCTTGATCTATCACTGGCCTAAAATAATACCAAATGGTATACGTTAAAATACATCATCATAAAAAATAATTCCAATTGAGACAAATTTTGTACGTGCACGTAAGCAATACATACACTTTATTGATTACTGATTCACTTTGTGCTTGGTTATGCTTGTAAAAAAAAAATTAATTTGATTATAAAATAATTTGTAGGTTTATTATTAAAAAAAAGGATAAGTGTAGGTCGTGCAATAAAATTCAGTTAAAAATTACATTTTGGGTTTGAAAGTTTGATATACTAACTTCAAGGTGTGAATTATTTTCAAACCAAAATTAATTATATTCAAAAGCACTAAGATGTTAGTCACAAATTCATGTGTCCAAAAAAATATCACAAGTGAATCCAACATGCAATTAACTTAAGAAGTAAACTTTTTTATTTCACGTTTATAAAACTTGGTGAATGAAAAAAAAAAATGGAACAATATACAGCTAAGAGGCAAAATTATTTAGGGTATCATTATTCTCAATTAGATTAAAATTTAAAAACAAAGAGTTAGTTTCCTTAAAAAAAAAAAAAACAAAGAGTTAGTTAATTGAACTAAGCCAAAGTCATTATTCTCAACTAAGTCAATTTTATTTTAGTAATTGAACTCATAAACAAGTTGATAAAATTTACTTTTTTTAACAAGTGTTTCTATAAGTTATATGTAATTTGTCCATTTTGTAAAAAAAAATGTAATTAATCCATTTTAAAGTCCAACTATCCAATTACTTATTATTTTTGCATAGGGCCCTAATAGGGACTCGATTAGAAGCTTAGTTTTTAGTTAAAAGAAATATTGTTTTTGACAAAAGATAAAAGAATTAATTAAAAATGTGCAAATAGTTGAGAGATCAAGAGTAATAAATCTTTTTTTTCCTAAAAAAAGAGTAATTAATCTTTAAATTTTATTATTCTTAACTAATTGACCGACTCAATTTTGTGTATGTTTAAATATATTTTCATACAAAGTTTTGTTTTTTTTTTATTATATTCATATGAAGTTTCAAAATTGACATCATAACATTTGTCCTAATTTTGTCAATCTCTAACACTTTTTTTTGTGAAGTAGTTTAATAGTTAAAATCTTACCTCTAAGAAAAATAGGTGAAGAATCCAATGTTCGAATCTCGCTCCTACATGTATAATGTAACATTTATATCAACTGAGCTATGCTAACGTGAACCTCTAAGACTTATCGATAGAATTTTATCAAAAAAAAACACTTATTGATAGAATTAGACACAAATTTCTCTTTTGCCCTAATATTTGTTAGTAATTCATATAAGTTTTATCATATTAATGGTATCATCTTAGTGATCATATGTATTTAAGTTTTTTAAAACATGAAGCACATATTGCAAGTATGTAATTTAATAATAACAATTTATTTATATTTTAACTAACATATTAAAATATAAGTGATACATCTTGACCAAAAGTGACACATCAAGATGATATATTGATATTACGATTTTTTTTTACAAAAATTCAATTATCATCAAATACATATACTATTTTATAATTATTGGATAGTGAAATAATTTATTTTACAAAAATTAAATGTTTTATAAATTAATTATCTATAACTCGTGGAGGTCTACAAATACTGCAAAATCAACTAATCTTATCCGCAGATACTTGTGTGAGTATGCGGCAAACACATGTGACATTTTATGTAAAAAAATGTTTCTTTTTGAAGTTTCAATGTGTTGATACTCAATTTTAAAAAAATGGTTCTTTTAGATTTCAAAACAAATGTCCTTAAAACACTTGTTAACATTTTCTTTAATTTAATTGTATCGGTAGCAATGAACTACTATCCATACTTATGAAGTGTTAGAAACACATTTTCAAACAGACTTCTTAATAATAAAAAAAATACGTGCATGCATACACTTCTTAATGTACTCTTTTTTATTAGTTAAAAATTGTATAGCTTCAACAAGTTGATGTTACTCATAAATTTTAACCATGAAAAAAAGAGTTAAAAATACGTTAAAGAATATTGTTAGAGTTAGTTTGTCAAAAAAATATTGTTAGAGTTAGTTATTCATGTTTTAATTATTAAGATTAAGATCATTACTCCAAAAATGCGAGCGCCATTATCCGCAAAAAGACACCCATTGTCATCTTTGGCCTAATTTTCCTGCAAAGTTGTAAGAAAAGTGGTAATTAGACATATGAAAAAGTTAACTCTTCTACCTTTAAATATCTTTACAGAATTGCTAAAAAAAAAAAAACTTTAAAGAAAAAGTGAGATACATTTGTTTCTGAAAAACAATTAATATATGCCGTTGTTAGGATTATCACCATTCACTCATTCGAAACATTGATGATCATATTCAATTAAGATTAAACGGTTTTAAAAAATGCACATTATCATTCAATTAAGATTAGATAGTTTAAAAAATGCACATTTTAATTTTGTTTTATCAATGATTCAATAAATCAAGCTTAAATTTAAACTGTCTGATCTTAATTAATCAATCATCAATATTTTGAATCGGAAGTATCCCAACTGCAGGGAATCCAAGTTAGTAAATGAAACATGTAGAATTTATTTATAATTGTAAAACAGAATAAGTAAGGGCACTAGAACCTTTCAAAAATGAGTGCAAAGGGAGCAAGGGCAATTGCAGCAATGACATTACGATAAACAATGAACACAAAACGATTCATTCCCATATTGAAACTGGCCATGGAGAATATGTATGCTCCTGCAAACCCAAATTGAAGTGCCACCGTTAACACATAAGGCGCTACCTTATTCATTTTATTACCAAAATTAGCAACACCTATTTTTTCCATTTCTTTGTATTCAAGAAAATATGATAAATGTTATAGTTTATTGTTTAGAGATGGTTTGAAATGTATGAAGTGGCCTTCCTTATAAATAGCAAGAATTATGATTAAGACGTAATCCATTAGAAATGGCAAAATGATAAGTATATCTTGAAGAGTCCCCTGTTATAAAGTTTTTGCTTTTTATCAATGAGATATGAAAGCTATATTATTATTTAGTGGAAGTATACAAGTAGCTTTGCTTGATTGAGTTGATTCCCCCTCTAATGAATTAATTGCCTTGAGTCAGAATACACTTTGGAGTAATCATAAAAAAAGAATACACTTTGGCAGCAGCTGCAAGATTTATCACAACCCCACTACAATAACTTTATTTCATTTGAATATTATTAAATCAAATTGAACATATATAATATGTATATGAGGATTAGTTAAAAAAAAAATGTATCTAAGGAATGGAACCAGGGGCGCCAAAGGTGTGTGGGAGGTGCGACCGTAAATGCCCCTATTTTTTAGGGTACCAATTTTTGTTTTACTGTTTTTTTTACAAGAATTTATTTATGGTTTACTGTTGTTTAACATTACCTTCATTTCTCTTCAAAAAAAAAAAAAACATTACCTTCATTTAAATATTGTTATGTAAGATAAATAAAAAATATTTATTGATAAAATTTAATTTTAAATTTTTTAAGAAATAAATTGACATAATTTTCAAAACTAAAATTTTACATTGATGTATTGAGGTCCTTAAGATGTGCCTTATCCCCTAAATATACATGTTAGCATTTCTTATATACGAGTAGTCACTCACTTTCTTTTTTAAAGAGGTAAACGTTGTAACATTTTATTACTTAAAATTTGTTCAATACAATTTGGTGGTACGACCAAAATTTAGAAACTAACTGACAATGTGGTCGCCTTAGCCAACTCTTGTGAGCAATCTCATTTGCTTGTCTCCGCACAAACTTAACACAAGAGTTTTCATATAATTGTCTAGATAAAGATTTATAATCATTAATAATAGCTCCAAATTCCAAATTATCATGTTGGAATTGAAATTGTCAACCACCTTCTTTGAGTCAAGCTCAAAATCGATAGGTTCTAACAATGAAGTACCAACAATAATTCTAACGTTTCTCCAATATGCACATCACACTTGTGTTCAAACTATTATGTTTTTGTAAAGACAAAAATTCCTTCATCATCCCTAATACACATACCAATACCGACTCTTTGATCAGGATTAAATAATTTCATAAGGGGAGACTCACTTCTTATATATTAGTAATCAGGCCTACGGAATTTCACTAATCGTCCTACTCAAATTTGATAATGATAAAAGCATTGCATAATCTTGTGTGTAATTTTTTTTTGGTTACTATAATCCTGTGTGTAAAATTCTCTCAAAAAAAAAAAAATCCTGTGTGTAATTGAAAATAGCAATCTAATTAATTATTCATTACTCGGTTGAGAAAACGTTACTGCTCATTATAAGGTTGAGGCAAAATTTAAATTATTATTATTGGCCTAATATTTTCCCATGTCGTTGGAGATAAAAAAATTCATCGATTAGTGTTTTTTTTTAGGGAATCCATTAGTATTGATGCATCCCACTAATACAACACTTTATGTTTTTTTCTCTTTATAGATTTTACATTTGCGAATCTCTGGTTTCTGAATATCTTGTCTATTAGGTTTCCAAAATCTATTTTCTCATTGGTTAAAAAATTCACTACGTGAGATATTATTTTACTGACATACCAAATCAACCGAACAACAAAAATTCAATTAATTTTCCTTTATTTGTGTTGCTTATTTCTACTTACCTATAAAAACATGACATCAAGTTTATATTTCGTAGAGGATAACCAAAATCCGAGGAATGACCCGGAATATGAAACCACAAGAAGTATCAAACTCTAATAATGCATGATACAATAAAGTTTTGGCAAGTGAAGCCTTAACTTTTTTACCATATAATTACTTGGACTAGGACAAGTCGACCATGTGAAGAACAAACGTCTATATTTTGACAAGTTTAACATTTGGTAGACTGTTGACGGGTATGGAGGATCATACCACGTGTACTTTACTATACATTGACTAATCAACATGTCCAACTCAGCTCCACCTTCAGCATGTCTAGCTCAACTTGATTGTTCTAGCCACGTGAGCTCCATCTTCATCATGTCTAGTTGAGCTTGGTTGCTCGGGTCACATGAGCTCCACATTCAGCATGCCTAACTCAACTTGATCGTTTAGGCACATGTGTTCCACCTCCAGTATGTCTGACTTATCTTGATCGTTGAGGTCACGCGAGCCTCACCTTCAACATAGCCAGCTCTTTCTCAAGTTATTGTCCAAGTAATATTGTTGTCCTCTTGGAAGTAACTCATAACATGTCACATGTATTGCACAACAAATAATGTAAGTTGCACATGCTCTAACTCCATGCACCCTGTACATATGAGCAGTGCAAAGAATGAGTGATCAGCTCTACACGCTACAATATATGCACAAACAAGTTATGTGGATCTCAAAAGATTAACTTAATGGACATGGGCATCTAAAGAGATGCCCATTAGGTCAAAGAAATGAGACTATAAAAAAAGACACTTATAAAGTTGAGGAGACAGATTCATTTAATTTAAACACTGTATTCTTATCTAAGTCATTTTTAGAATGCTTTTGAAATTACTCTTGAGACTATTTCAATTAACAGCTCACATTTTGTAACCGTTACATTTGATTATTTACACACGTTAAAAAACGTGGTAAATGATAGAAAGAAAATTACGACTTTGCTAAATTGTTTTTTTTTAAGGAAAACTTTACTAAATTGTATTGGTTTGTGAATGTGGAAACCTCTAGCCAAATCGATTACCTCAGCATAATTTTGATCTTCTCAACAAATTTCTGCGACTAGCAGCACAAACCAAATGTCACTCTAAAGTTTGTTTTAAATCACATCACGGTTAGTTCAAACTTTTTCTAATGCCATGATGTCATATCAAACACCAACAAACCATAAAAGAAAAGCTAATTCTGGTTGCAAAATCAATTTAATAATGCTCTCTCGTATTATTTCATGTGATTTGCAAACGGATTTGACTTAAGTTTAGCGTTATAATAAAGTTATTTACGTTTAAATAGCATATAATATCACGGTTCAATAAATAATTGTTACAAAAATATAAACTTAGTTTTTAGCCAAAAAATAGTGCATTCTAAAACTTTATTACCAATAAACTTTGTCCTGTGTCTCACTAGTGTGGTTCAGCTTTATTTATTCATCATCTACCTCAACGAAACTTTTAATTAAGCATTCTATTATTTTATTATTCCAAATATAGTGCATGTATAGACCGATTGGTGGATGACATGGTGTTACTGAAACTTCATTTTCTCTGCACCATAAAAATATAACAGGAGAGGGAAGCTGGGTCGAGCAGAATGTCCCATGATCGATCGATATGGATGATCTTCTTTAAGGATAAAAGTAAAAAAGATGAATTCCCACATATCGAGAAGTTCGTCCTAATATAAGTATCAGGTGCATTGCATTATTCATTAGAATTTTTCCAAACATAAAGATCTAATTCATACTACTAATTTATTTTAAAATATTTAAAAAAATATTAAATACACACAAACAATAGTTTAATATAGTTATACATAAAAGAGTTTCGCTAGAAGACACATTTTATGAAGGTGTCTTTTAGCAAGTTATTCTATGAGCATTTGCAAAAATGCACCAACTAATTTTTATGAAGGTATCTTTTAGCAAAGTTATAACTAAAAACTGAAAATCACACATTGAAGTGTGAGTTGGTAAAAGACACCTTCATGAGTGACTTCTAGCAAAAACTCATACATAAAATATATATATATTAATTACACAAATTTTTTTTCCTAATAAATGAAAATTATGTGAAGGACATGAATCCTCTCCTACAATTGAAGGGGTCCTACTCAATCTTAGCCATTGATTTCATTATTATATTCCCAGTCAACAACATGATATGATAAATGAACGTCTCTGACCAGTGCAAGATAACAAACATGAAGGAAAGGGCTAAAGACAATCTCAAGGAACCCTACTCAAAAAGGGACGGAAGTAGTATATAAAGGGAAGATAATTAACTAAAGAGTTTTGCTAGAAGCCATCTATGAAGGTGTCTTTTAGCAACCCACACCTCAAGGTGTGATTTTTACTTTTTAGTTATAACTTTGCTAAAAGACTCCTTCATAAAAATTAGTTGATGTCTTTTAACAAATGTTCATAGAATAACTTGCTAAAAGACACCTTCATAAAATGTGTCTTCTAGCAAAAACCCTTAACTAAAACCCATTAGACGTCCAACAAGCATGCATGAAGGAGGGAGGGTACCCACTGTCCCACCCAAAAGACAAGCAAGCTACTATTCATATCCTAAGAGAGTGGATAAACGAGTACTACTATTAATGCCTTGTGTTATATGGTCAAACAAATAATGGTCAAGAGATATACTATTATTGACACTTTTGAACTTATTAAAGTTACTTTGCCTTAATTATTTTTGTCCCTTGTGTTTGTGACATAAGAAAACCTCTTTAATAATTCTCTTGTTTCTTCTTGTGGTAGAATGATGTTGCCAAACAAAGCCATGCAATCAATTATGCTTTGCCACATACAACTTTCAATAATTAGTGTTCTTGTGTTTTATATCATTTTTTTAAATGGCCATTTATATCATAACGTTTTAATTTTAATGATAAAATTATTTTAGGACTTATTTTTACAGGCTAATTACTATTTCAATTAAATAAGAAAATGTTTTGAATATTTTTACAAATTTTATACGTATTATATTATTAATTAAAGATTACGTGTTTTTTCTTTTAAACCCATAAACAAGTGGACCCTATACAAGGTACGCCAAAAAGAGGAAAAATCTTGACTCCTAAACAAAGGGGAAAGTTCATGGAATATAAAATGTGAAAGAAAATCTTAGAGGTGCGTGTGATACAATATTAATATTGTGTTTATGCCGAGTGGAATTCCTTTTCAATTTTTAAAAAAATTATGTTAGTTTGATTCATACGCATCATTCTTATCCTATAACCCCCACTTCTTGTCAAAAACAAAAATCATATAACCCACCAAATATCACTAATAATCATCCATCAATTTTTTAAGCAAAGATAATATCATTTATTTAAATAAAATGAAAAGTACATAATAATTAGGAAACAAGAATCAAAACTCATTAATATCTCAAGTGTATTTTTCTTCTTCTTCTTACAATGGAGTCAATGAGATTTGAACCTAGGAGATTATGCATACTATCCAGACCTTTACCAATAGACCAATTCTAATGACTTAAGAAAGTCAAATACATCTAAAATTACACTTTCTATTTAACTTCAGGTGATACTTGAGTTTTTTGAGTTTTAGATCTATTGATGTAAATTCATAATTTACCTTAGGAAAGTCTTTAATTTTATCAAATGTGTCATCCTCAATTTCATCATCACGATGATTGCTCAAAATTCGTAGGTCATTTTTTTTAAGAAATTAAAATGGAATTATATTCAACAACCTTACTTACTTACCCTATATAAGAAGTGCTGGAGAAAAGTAGTGTTACATCAGAAATAGTTGTGGACTTGTGGTACACCAAATAAATAGAAAAGACAACATTTACAAGAAATTAAAAAGATTTAATCACCATATGCAGTAATCAAAAGAAAGATTGTTGTATTTTGCTTTCAACTATCCAAAAGATTGTGTTTTTATGTTGTCGAGCAAGTGGTGTATATTATCGTTTTTATGCTTGAAGATTCTTGCATTTCTTTCTTTTCATAAGACCCAAACACCGTAGAATACCAAATTAAAAGAATAATGTTGCATTTGCGTTAGAGAAGCCTCTAAAGGAACTGAACAGAGCTAAGTGATCTGAAATACGAAACAGAGTAACCATGACGAAGCCTAACCAATCGGAGACAACAGTCTTGATTTGACCGAAAAAGTCATAGTGAAGAAAGAGATGAGCCACATTCTCTAGATTACCACACCCTCCCACACAAGATTGAGAAGTAGTCGGAATCACTCATCCCTTGAGTAAATTGTCATTTATGAAAGGCGGTTAAGAAGGAGACCCCACACGAAAAGATTGATTTTCATAGGAACATCTTTATGCCAAAAAACATGGTTGTCATCTGCAATGATATGTTGATTTGCTGATTGTAGAAGAAAGTTATAAGCACTGTTGACAGTGTAGTTCTTGGAAGAATGTAAATTCCACATCCACATGTCATTAACATGATCCTGCAAAACAATATAATGCAAAAGAGCATTATACTCCCTCATCTGCTCCTCCTCCCATGAATCAATCAAGGCTTAAATATTTCATTAGTTCCTACACTTTTGTTTGTTTGACATTAATCACTGCACTTTGTAAAAAAATTGCAAATGGTCCTTTTGCCAAGTCCGCGTTAAAAAAAAAACTAACGGTGTGTCACGTGGACTAATTATTATAGGCTATGTGGCACACTAAAATACAATATTTTCAAAATTAAAATATTCGAATTTTTGTTATTATTTTATTCATTTTTTTTAGTTAAAAATATCATTAGTCCATGCACTTTTTGATATTGGTCCCTAATTTTTTTAATCTTCAAATGATATTATTTATTTTATCATTATTTTTATTAAGAATAATTATAAAAAAAAATTATCCTTAAAAATAGGTTGATAGGTCATTCTTTCATATATTTTTTTTTGTCAAAAAATATTATATTTTTCTCGATATCATTAGCGGTATAAAAAAAAAAGAGGCTCATACGGTAAATGTTTGAATTCTTTAAATTTATAATTAAATTTAAATATTTTATTATTAATTTTATAATTTTAGAATATAAAATTTAATTATAATTTGCTTATTTCATTAATTTTAATAACTTGTCCAACAGTCCTCGTGAACAAAGCTAAGGAACACCACAATTAGAGAAAGAAGATGATGCGATACGATTAAAGCTTAATTTTTTTTTTTTAAAAAGGTTTTTATTTATAATTATTCTCAATAAAAATAATGAACAAAATAATAATAAAACATAATAATATCATTGAAAGATTTTTTATTTTTAATAGGGTTCAAGGGCCAATGTCAAAAAGTGTTGAAAATGCAGGGTGTAATGATATTTTTAAATAAAAAAATAATGAATAAAATAATAATAAAAAGATTAATTGCAAATAATAATTCGTCACGTGACACACTGTTAGTTTTTTTTTTCAATGTAGTCTTAACAGAAAGATTAATTGCAAAAAAATTATAAAATATATGCAGGGAGCATACGAAACCAAAAAAGTATAAAACTAATATCAAAATATGATGAAAATGCAGAGACTAATAATGTATTTAAGTCGTCTATAAGTAATATATATCAATAAGTAGAATAGAATGCTTAGTGTGAAATCTTGAACAAGTTAAAAAGTTGTCTTTAGTGCATTTAGTGCATATGCAGACTTTGGTCATGGAAGAGGACCGTGGAATTGTTCCAAGTTTATTCAAGAAACAACTTTAATAAGAAAAACAATAAAATGATTCTGCAGATGAATTAACTTGAAATTTAAAGTGTAAAACTTAGAGATTTAAATATGTAAAAGGTCCTCGTAAGTTGGTGCGTTTTTGGTTTTAGTCTTTGTATTTTTTCTTTTTGCGAAGCAACCCTTATATCTTTTTAACATTTTGAAATTGGTCTCTAACGTCAGGTTCCGTTAAAAAAAGTTGTGTTGGCTAACGGAGGCACACATGTCACTTGCTGAGCTGACAAAACACACTTATGTGGCATGAGAGATAATAAGTGATTAGGTTTGAGGGACCAAAACAAAAAACGCAAAATTGCAGAGGAATGAAATTGAAAAAAAGTAAACATCAAAATTTAAAATTTAAAAACTAGCCCTTCTTCATGCCTCTATTTTTTCTTCTTCGTCTCCAACCCCAAGCATTTTTCTTAGATATTTAGCCCAAAATGCATACATCCATGGTTAAGTATAAATCAACTTATCTGACTGAAATAAAGAAAGAATAAATCAAATTTCCTGTAAACAATATTAGTATTTGGAAAATGCTAGATAGCCAGCCACTCCTTGTAATTTAAGGACTTCCCAGGCTTCTTATTTTTACTATCAACAAAATAAGAATTTAACAAGACTTGTCATCATTGAATTCTGGGTCGAACACCCAATTTTTCCATGTTTGTTTATTTGTAACATGAGTTCAATATGCTTCAACTTTAGAAGTAATGTTAGAATGGTGGCCTAGATTCATTAGCAAATTAGCAGGTGTTGGAATATTAGCATCATAGACCAGTTCTTGATTAGCTTAACACAAAACAAGAAATCTGATCATAAATAAATTAGAATGTATGAACACATGACACAATTTGTCATGCACATAAAAAGACAAATTAATTTTTATGTTTTGATGTGGTGTCGAGCATGACTTGTTTTCCCACATAAAGTCCACTCTCTTGCATCACTTGTTCACTTTATCTAAACTTGAATTTTTATTTATTTATAAAAAGACAAATTAATTTGTTCCTTTAACAAGTTTATAGACGGAAGCAGAAATTACAAAAATAATTGCTACTTAAATGATCAGAAACACATGTAGTAGAATGATATTGTTGAATGATATTATTATGAAAATATGTTTGAAAAGAGAGAATGGTGCTTCAAAGAACAAAGTTGTTTTTAAAGAGATAAACATCAACTGTCAAAGGAAAATACCAAAGAATGTGAGAGGGTGAACGGGAAACAAAAAAGAGAAACATGAGAAAAGAAATTGTTGCGATTAAACTAAAGTACTCATCAGAGACGAAGATCATCAGAGCGATATCACGATGTTGAGATACTAGTGTCTTTCTTCTATAATTTTCTTCTTTTCTAGCGAGGTTTTTTTAAACCAAAAAATATTTCATTGGATGTTTTTGGAACGACATTTACACCAAGAAAGTCTCATCTTCAATGATTCACTATTGGTTTCCAGGATGCTAGGGTTAGCTCCCAATGGAATACCAAGAAACATAAAGAAAACCATTTGTGCATAGTGCATGAAAGGAAATGGGAATTTGCCTCCATAAACGAATCTTCCAAGTTTAGACCAAAAGCTTGCTTTTAATAAAGAAATTTACCTTCAATTCAGATACCATTTCGAAGCTTCTGAATACTGATTTGATACTCCATAGATTCTCCCATGTGCCTTCCCCCAGTAAAATTGTATCATCCACGTATTGGAGAATGTCGAATTTTAAGTCCTATGATACCTTGAATCCTTTAATTCAACCAATTTGTTAGTTGTCTAATTGTATAGTTCCTGTAACCTCCAATTGTTTACTTTATTATAAAGATGGTATTATTATTCCAACTTAAGTACAAAAATAACAATTCAGATAGATCACTCTCCAATATTTTCCTTTCATACCAAACATAGAGTTCATGTTACAAAATTCATTTTTTGTGGTTATCAAAGAGCATAAACATGCATACAAATCCTCATTGCATTATTTACATAGGTTACAAACTCAACCTGCGCCTACTTGCATATATGCTCAATACTAGTACGTAGTAATTACAATCTATGACAAATTTCCGCAAGCTCAGAATCTCTAGGCACATTCTGATTTGATTAGAAGCAAATGCTCTACATTCATTGTACTTCCCACATGCAATTTTGACAATATTTTCTCCAATGATTATGGACCAACAAGGAGTCACCAACTAGTGACTAGTTAAACCGTTATTGCTACATACAACTCTGCTTCCTTCTCCAATTTGTTGGGCTCCACTAATTTATCCTTTGATGGTGGTTGGTTTTCCAAATTTACAGCAATAATATCAATTTTGGGATCATCCATTGCAGTAATTGGCATTGATTTTGTCTCCCCTTCAATGGTTGATGATGGTAATTTGGTGTCTGATTCTGAATAGTCTTTGGCTTTTCCCCACACAACTGTATAAAGGCCTAGTGCAATGATAACTGCTCCTATGATACTGTAATGAATTAAAAACATAAATTACATAAAATATATGTAACATTTAGATTAAATCATAAACAAACTATGCAAATTGAGAAATTAAGAATAGAAGCTTACCTTCCAAGGTAGAGATTTTCTCCTAATAAAAAGGAGCCCAAACAAGCAACTATGATCATACAAAGAGGATTAAAAGCTGTTGCAAAAACTGGGCCTCTCATTTGCATCACCATCCCTTGAACATAGTATGCAATTCCTGAACTAACTATTCCCTGCAAAAATTATTAACAAACGGATTAAGAAAATTATTGGAATTTTTTCTAATTAATGCAAATTATTTTCCTTGTGTAAATGGTAACTATAATGAGTTTAAATTTGTACAGACCGTGTAAAGAGGAGCATAGAGCCTATAATCCCAGCCAATGGCCCAAGCTTGTGAATGACGTTCGGCCACAAGTGCCACCGCAGTTGCTTGTGCTCCTCCCGCCAGGCATATCAAGGTTGCCAATGATAGCTCTGCTGGGTATCCTTTTACCGTTATCGACTGCATTAAAATTCCCGCAAACAATTTAGAAATAATAATCCACATAAGAACCAAACCTCGTGATCATATACGTTAATTTATTAATTAGTGAAGTGTTTTAGGAATTGGATACTTGGCCTGCTCGATCAAGTATCATTGGTCGAACTACTGGCATTAGTTTACCTGTAAAATATAGAAAGAAGACAAAGCCACACAACCCATTAGTATATAAAGAGCTCCAGCAGTTTGGTGGTTATGAGAGGATTCGTGAGTTCCATTTTGATTTTGAGTTCCAGAATGGAAAATATTGAATCCAGGTCCTTTGTAAATTGCCATTAGCAATGCACCACCAAAGGTTACTAATGTTCCAATCACTTTGGCTTGACTTCGAATTTCCTTGCATTTAAGACGCTCCAACCTAAACATAAAATTGAATTTATGACTTATAGCTTATAAGCTCGTATGATTAAAAATAATCTGGTTAGTAATTGTCATTTTTACATGAGATTATAGTTTATTTTAATGAGCTTATAGCGGTTTTGATAAGTAGATTAAATTTAGAGACACTCGAGTACAGTAAAATGGTCATTGATATCACTTTAATTAAAGATTAATTATAGTTAGTTACCGGAAGATGACTGCAAGAAGAAAGGTGATGGAAGGCACGGCATTCATAATAGCAGATGTGAATGAAGCTGAAGTATACTTCATCCCCAAGTAAGTGAAGCTTTGGTTAAAAACTGGCCTGGTCATAATTAACCATGTAATTAACAAGGTTAAGATGATAATTAACTCATATCCTGTAGAATAACACAATTTTGCCAAAATGGGCATAAACTCCAAGTAATTAGTAATTAAATATATTTGTATTCTTCTAGCTAGATCATTATGTATATAAGTATTTGAGGTCTTAGATCATTACTCTAGAAATCCCAGCACCATTATTTGTAGGAAGATTGGGAGTGTCATCTTTGGCCTACTCTTCCTGAAAATCAATAAATAACTTTTTTTTAGAAATGTAATGCCAAAATTGAATCACACACCTTATTGATATAATTATAAATTTCTTCATGTTACTGAATTTAGTGATTAAGTTAGAGAGAAAAATTCACTTTTTTTCTGGCTCTAAATTTTCTTCGCTAATTTAATTTGTTCTGATAGTGTAAGAGTAATCGTGACTAACACACGAAGATACCTTTCGAGAAAGAACGCAAAGGGTGCAAGCGCGATCACGGCCATTGCATTGCGATAAACGATGAACACGAACCGACTCATCCCATGGTTAAGAATATCTTTACCAAAGATGTAATTTCCAGCCATACCAAATTGAAGGCCAATCATTAACAAATATGGTTTAGCATTAATAAATAGAAGAATTAATCTAGAAATCTGATTTTTGGCACTCATAGTGATAGTGTTGTGTGGCTAATAAGTGACTAATGAAGATCAAAAAGAGAATTAGAGTGAAGAAAAATGCTTGGTGTGGTTTGTTATATGGATGGTGTTCCTTATATATAGACCAAAAAGCAAAAGCTAAAGTAATTGAATTGCACAATTATACCTAGGAAAGTTGAGTTTAGGTGAGCATGCAATCCTTGTTGTGTTTGTGACTAAAACTATGTGTCAATATTGCGTGTTTGTATAAGTTTATTACGAAGCACTCACTCACCAAACAGTGTCAATTGTTTCTTAACAAAAAAAAAAAAAGTTTAGACTGAACTTTGGAAAAGTGAAGAATAAATAAATACTAAAACAATAAGAGAATTACATGGTTACATGACCATTTTGTAATTGCTGTTTGTGTGTTTTACTATAATTGAGAATCAGATTCCACTTTCTACCACGAATTGGTATTTTAAGAAAAGTGGTAACAGGTGTTACGGAGATCGAGATCACATCAAAGAATCATTTTCTCTAGTTATACACTTCATAAGAAACAAACATAGAGAGACTTTTCATTTTAGGCTTTATATGCATGCATATTTTTATTGGAAAAATAGAATGTAAAAGAAAAAGATAAGAAAATATAATTAAAATTTTAAAAAGAAAGGAAATTACAATTAGATTATTTGAATACTCTTATAATAAAATAAAAAAAACTTTCATTATCATTAAATTGGAGGGGGAAATTAAGTTGTCATGTTAATACACTTGTTCTGGATTGGGTCTAAGTTCAATTCACTAATAAATATAGTAACTACATAGTATGTTATAAGGATGCTCTTGAGGCGCACCCAAGTGAACCTGATGATTCCATCAACATCATCCGATGACAATCAAACATGGATCTTTGAGATCAAACTCAAGCCAACATAATGGACTTTAGGAATTCCACTTGAAAAATTCTAGAGTTTGTCCTATAAAATTAAGGCATGACTCAAGTTAAGGTAAATATTCTCTAAATCCTAAATACCTCACACCCTTATAATTGTTAGAGTTTTTGCATGTATACCACCCGCTCTGAAGAGTTGCCACCGTCCTCAACCGCACTTCCATCACTCTGGCCGTCAATTTAGGTCCACTACAGATCACAACCAACATTAAGTTGATCCGATTATAACTCCCCTCGGCGTCTTAAATTGCAACTTTTTTTTTCCAACCAACCGTGATTAGGTTGAACTGGATCACAACTAACATTTCGTGTATTTTGCTTGGATGAATGTATATTGCTTTCATTTGGTCATGGTGCAGAGTAGATTGAGCAACAGTCTTATTTATTTCCCATAAATATTGCTTAGTTATTGAATGTCAATTTTTTGAATTTCACGCATGTTTTGAAATACTATTTAGTTAGCGTGTCTATGTGGCATGCATGATTTTTTTTCTTTTTTTAAGTATATGTGGCATGCATGATTTTAAAGAGCTGATAATAGCGCTTTATCTGAAAAAACAATCAATGTTAATTACATTTCAATTTTCTACAGTATCGATAGACATAGATTGATTATCATACTTGTGAATGATTAGAAAAGAGAAATCTAGATACCTCTCGAAAAAAAAAATTCATATACAACCCAGCCAAAATAAATAAATAAATAAAAGCAATCTAGATACAACAACTTTTTTTTTAACAAATCAAAATGGAATAAATTGCTTAAAGGTAAAGTCATTCACCCCGCACAAGGTGTACTAAAAGTGATGAATCACCCAATGTCAGTTACAACCACAGGAACCTAAGAAAGATGCCACCACCAAAGGGAAATAATAAAAATTTACATGATACTCATACAAAGAAGTGGGTGTCTCCACCAATCATGAAATTCAAACGCAATAGGAACAAAATTCAAAGAAAGCCATAAAAAGCAATTCAGCTTCACTCTGTCAACAATACTGAGAGGATCAATAACCGCATTTTTAAGACACGGTTGTATCTCTCCTTCCAAATTGCTCAAATACAAGCAAGCCAAATAACCTTTAGGTAAAAATGAGAAGGTCGCGGTAAGCCCGCCAAGTGAGTAAACCGAAAGAAATGGTCTGTTACCAAGCTACGAAAAACACAAGGAACACCAATCTGACAAACTGAATACCAGACATTCCCAGTCAAGTCACATCCAATGAAGAGATGATCCGCCGTCTCAGAGGAACCACATCCAGCAACACATAAATTGTCAATAGGTAGGAGAACATGTCGACACACCAAAATTGATCTAGTTGGAATTCTATCTTGGAGGAGACGCCAAGCGAATAGAGGTACTTTTGAAGGAACTAGTTTATGCCACACATCATTAAATAATCCAGCAGCCACCAGATCATCTATATCGGTTAGGAAACGGTAAGTCCCACTAACCGAATAGCCATGTATCGGATCAAGCAACCACCGCCACACTTCCTCACGCTATCCTCCTCCGACGGTAGCAAACGGCGCCTCCAAACTCACCCATTACCACCTACCTCCCAACCCATTCTCGCCATCTCCTCCACCAAACAATCCTTATGAACTGATAACTCATAAAGGCGACTGAATTGAAGTTTTAAAGGAACTCCGCCCAACCAGTTACCAGTCCAAAAGAATGTTTGACACCCATTTCCTACCACCCGCCTAATATTAGTGTTGAACCAACTTCCAACAGCCGCACCCCTCTCCCTTCCCTCACACTACAAATCATCCTCTACCACCTAGAATCATTTCTTCCTCCTTCCCTAATGCGATCACCAACCTCACCATATTGTGCCTTTAAGACACGATACCACAACCCACCCTTATCCACCATCAACCTCCAACACCACTTCCCTAATAAAGATATATTAAATTCTCCTAACCTTTGGAACCCTAAACCACCTCTATTCACAGGTAAACACACAAAGTCCCATTTTA
>Ga0315915_1000274_pt1 | contig 47789 bp, 31 predicted proteins | sample MpolbnodulesMG_FD_207738 | JGI IMG/M metagenome (GOLD analysis project Ga0315915, IMG submission 207738) | Medicago polymorpha root nodule microbial communities from Los Angeles, California, United States - branched nodules | ecosystem: Host-associated > Plants > Roots > Nodule | place: USA... | reverse complement strand
AAAGAAGTCATTTTGGGGTGGGGGGTGGGGAGAGAGAGATAGATGAATGGATGGGATGAGAGCAGGATCAACAACAGGAGAGAAAATATTTTGGGGTGGTAGTTACACATGGTAGTTAGTTAGTTAGATTTGTGTTTAACTCGATGTTTTCCAATAATATGAAGTTTAGGACTAGTATTATTTTGTCTCACTAAGTATTCCTTGTGCTTTGTAGGGTATTATTTTAATAAAAAAATTATCCAAATTTTCCTTGCATATAGCATGTTAGTGAATCAATTGATGATGGTCAATTCAATTGTTCCTTGCATGTTCAGTGTTAGTGTGCGTCGAGAAGTGAGTAATGACGTCCCACAATGAAAAATGACAAAAACAAAAATGGGAACTAATCTATAAATATTTTATTTATTTTATATTTTAATACGACAAAGTACAATGAGAATCGGTTATCGTAATGCTTAATCACTAATCAACATTATGCAGCGTGTATGTGGGTACTGGCCGATTAATTAAATGGAATCTGAAAATTGTTGGATTAATTAAATAAAACACTAACTAAAATTTAAATGACTATAGTGTGAGAAAAAACTTCTGTCTCACTAATCAACGTTCAGCGGCGTGAATGTCTCTCCCGGTGGGTTACAACAGTATGAGAATTGTGTTGGATAGTTAAATAAAATATTAAAACAAAAATTTGTGCTGGTCCCTTTTTCCGGGCGTTGTTCTGGTGCAGTCGAATTTTAAATGACTATAGTGAGAAAAAAAACAAAAATAATTTGTGTTGGTCCCTTTTTCCAGGCGTTGTTAGATGATTAATTAATCATAAGTTACAAGAGTTTAGATAAAGAGGGAGGAGAGAAAGAATAGAAACTTTAAAGTACGATTGTAATTGATGATTTTCTTTTTTTTTAGAGATTGTAATTGATGATTTGATCATATTAAAAAATAAAAAATAACCTTGTTCTCGTGGACAAGGACAATGCATTGCTATATGTAGAAATTAGATTTTGAACCTCGAACACTTCATATATTCGTTTTAAAAGGTTAATTCTAACCACTAAATTATTTCACTTAAAAACATCTTTAAATGACCGTGTAATATAGATAGTAACTAATCTTTTTTGGGACCATATATTGTAACTAATCTTAGAAAGTACTCTAAGAAAATTCTTACAACAATAAAATTTCTCAAGCATAACTCCTATGAGAATACTTTTTAAGAAAAAAATGGAGCAAAGAGGAGTAGCCTGCTACGACACCCAAATCATATAATAATATAAATAAAATGAGTATAAAGAGACGGGGGTCTATAGCCAAAACCCTCAAGGAAAATAAAAGCAAAAAAAAAGAACCAAAAAATGAGAGCAGCAACAACACACCAAATGACTAGCGAGGAGTACGGTTGAAAGCACCTACCTTAAGCCCTAGCTTAACCTCAGTTTGCTGCTTCTTTGACTTGTTCTTCGACTTTCTTGGGACCACCAATTGAAATGGTTGATCTGTGTGACCGACCAAATCAACACTCTCAACATTATGAGTCATGTTAAACCATGATTCGCTAAGAAATTACATAGCTTGTTGTACCACCCTTCTTATTTGATGTGGAAGATCATATAATACTACAATCACAAAGAATACTAAGAATTTATATCCTTTAACCAAACCAAAACTTCTGATACCAGATATTGGAAAAAAATGTCACAGGAAAAATAAAGAAACACAATAGGAACACAAAAATATAATGTGGAAAAAACAACAACGGTCGTCTCAATGACAACCATAGAATAACATCATGTGCAATATTTTACAACACATAGACTACTCTCAAACATCATCGACCTTAATACATCTACATCCTCCAAATCAAATACTTAATTACATCTCACGACAATTTAAGACAATAGAGAAAGAAAAAGTCAGATACAAGTTTAAAATGTTGGACTTTTTTATATGTATATTTTCAACCACGGTCATAGATGAAGCTCATGATGATTCAAGAAAGGAACAAATGGTCCTTGTGTTAAGATTTGTTGATAAACCTGGTTTAGTATAGAAGTGGTTCTTTGATGTGGCACATGTTAAAGACATTGTTGGTTTAACTCTTAAGGAACTCTTTGATCGGAAATTCAAGAATTATGTTTGTGTTTGGTTGCAACTAGCAAGAAGGAAATTTACTTCTTTGCTTGATAGAGCACTCTGTCTTATCACGACTCTTCAAGTTCTTCGGCCACGACTAATATACCTTTATAGGCAAAGAAATTTGTCAAGGCTAAATTGGGAATCGAGATGAAGGTGGATTTCTAGCGGATAATATTGTTTATATTGAATGAGAATTAGTGTAAATATTAGTTGTGTGTTTATTATTGATGATAGGCCACTCGGTGAGTCTAGAGTATTACTTTAATGTATGTGCTTTAATTTTTGATGATCAACTTTATACTTATTACAACTTAAAATTTGTGTTTAGAGACCGGAGAGACTATTACAGCTTATATTAGAAGCTAGATGCATCATTTATTGAATAAATCTAAAAAATAAACTTAATTTCTCTTACATTAAAGACCAGCGAAAGTATTATAGTTTATTTTAGTGACTCAACTCAGCTTTTTTCTCAAGCTCAACATTGAAGATACACAATACTCAGAGATGTGTGAAATAAAAAATCAACATAGTTATAAATATATATGTTGGATCAACAGTGCAATAAATAAAATTTAAGGTGGTCAAAATAAAAATGCTACTAAAATAATACGTGTGATTTTTAATACCCCTAAAAAAATGTGTGATTTTTAATAGTATAATATGTGTGGTTTTGTCAAGAAAATAGTATAGTATGTGTGTGTGGTACTCATCTAGAGTCGGTACGGCTATGATTAGATAATATATGTATTCTTTTTCATAATTTGGAAGCGAGTTTAAATATTTTTTGTCAAACTTGGAGCACCATTTAAAAAAGTATAAAAGAAATATTTCTTTGTCCCCGTGAGATTAGCTCAGTTGGTAGAGATATTGCATAATTTATGTAGAGGCTGAGGTTTGAACCCCAGATACCCCACTTCCCCATATTTAATTGTGTGAGCTTCAGCCACTTTTTTACTAAAAAAAAAATCTTTTAAGACTGTGTAGTAAACAATGAACTTTCCAATTCAGAAACTAATACTTTTTTATTACTTGACCAATAATAATATATTAATATGAAAATCCTTCTAGAAACCCTAGCAACATGGTTCTGTACGTGTAGGGCACTGCTACAGAAAATGAGGGTGTGATAATTCTCACTGTGGGTCCAATTTTGCAATGTTTGTAGGGTACTCAATAATTTATGTCCCACCCTTCACAGCTCACAGCCTCACATCCGCTGTATGACAAGTACCACCGGCAACCAACATCATTATTCATTATCTATCTAGAAGGAGAGTAATGACAAAAGCTTCTAGAAAGAAAACCTCTCCTCCACTCTATCATGCACTAATTTATATCTATGGAATCTTATCTTGGATTATAATTTAATGTATTCTAAATCAATTCCTTTTTGTACACCAAAGATCTTTTCAGTTACCACCAAAAAAAAAATAGATATTTTCGGTTTTTTCTTAAACATGAAGGAGGAAAAAATATCTAGTTGTGGCTGTGACTTGTTTTGTTCGTTAGAACTCATAAAGGGAATAAAAAGGAAAAGATAAAGTTATTTGATTAAGTATTTAAAATGCGACAGATAGACAGTTCACCGTCACGGATCCGGACGGAACTGGAATATATGTTTGAACAAACATATAATTTTGTTTTAAGGAAAACATATAAAATACTTATAATTAACTTGTCAAAAAATTACTTATATTTATATTTAATTGTATTTTGGCAGAAAATATAAATAACTACTTATTCTTTCAAACAAAACTACTTATTACCACCCAAAAAAAAAAACAAAACTACTTATTAGTGCCTAATTTTCATATGAAAATTTGTTAGTACATAAAATGTATTTTTTTTTCTTTTGACGGTTAGGTTTCTCTATATCCAAAAATCAAATATCAAGTTTTCTTTACATATAGCCACATATATTCTTTATCACTTGTCTACATAAGATGTTTGTAGGTCTTATACTCAAACTAACAAAATATTTGGAATAATATTTCAAAAAAAAAAATTGGAATACGATACAACGCAATTCGAGTAGGGATCACACTCCATAATTTAGAGAGAGAAACTAGAGATAAAAAGAAGAAAATTCATTATAATTTTCATCGATTTTCATAATAAGGCATACAATGTTTATATAAACTTATGCATATTCATAATAAGATAAGTGCACCCTAACTTACTCAATATTATCCTCTAACAATATACATTTTAGATTCTTCTATATTAAGGTGAGTCATAATAACTTTTAGAACTAGCTGAGTCACCACATCCTTATTATAACTATCTTATAAGAATATGTGAAACAATATCATTTTGTTTGGTTTGGAAGGTGATAATTTGGTTTAGAAATTTGTTGTGTATAATTGGAAGATGAGAACATCATTTTTGAAGTTGAGGTTGAAAACGCGGACAATTTGTTGGCTCAGATAAAAAATGTGACATAGTTCTGGTTTATGGAATCAAAGAGCAGGTCCAAGTTCTTCTTATATATATATATTCTAATTGGTGGTTAAATTCTTTGAGATTAATTCTCTTAAAGCACTTGAATATTTTATGTAAGTGTTGGGATATCTCTTGTACTCCTTATACTGAACTTTGCTTGTAAAAAAAAGATCAAATATTTGTATTTTAGCCAAATGCTAACATTAAAATTATAAATAATGAATCTAATAAAGCTTAAATTTTTCTATTTACTTTTTTGAGAGAAAATTTTTCTATTTATTGAAATATTAAATATTTCTCCCATGTATAACATGACCTTATGTATAGTGTAGTTTATATGATACAGTCTACTCTTGTGGAAGTCAAAAGCATGTGTTTGTGTTTCCAAATTCCAATTGAATAAAATTTAATTCGTACTACTAACTGCTACAACAATCAGTATGTGCTAACTAACAGTCTAACACATTGTACTCCTAATTCGTATACAGTTGTGATTTTGGTTCCAACTCAAACTTTTGACCCCAAAAATTATGATTTTTATCCCCAAAAAGATGATAATTTTGTATCCCAAAAGTGATTTTTTTTTTTTTTGTAAGCTCTCTTAAAATTCAAAATTGAAACAAAAAATCACCACTTTTGAAGCTAAAGAACGCCATTTTTTAGGTTAAAAATTTGTGTTTTAAAATGGTAATAATATATAAATTTGTCTTATCTCAAGGTTTCAGTTTGGATTTTCTCTACTACCAATATCGGTGAGCTAGTTTGGCTTCCTCATAAAAAAATATAAATTTGTGGGACCAAAAATTCGGATTTTAAAATGGAGGAACATCCGGCTATGGGTAAAATAATAGAGGGATCAAAAGTTATTTAAATCATTTTAAAAATAATTTGGTTATAGTTGTTTAAACTATTTTGTTTAAAAATATTGGTGCATTTTTATGAAACATTTTAAAAGGTGGTACAGTATTATAATTTTTTTGAATATATTTCTAACAAAAATTTATTTTAAAACAAACATAATCAGTTAGAAAACATTTCAATTAGTAACACTTTGTTTGTTTGAAGATAGGAAACAAGGTGAAAAAGAATATGTAAAAAAGAAAGTAAGAAGGAAAATCCATGTGAGAATTTGTTTGATTTAAAAATGTTGTTGATTGCTTATTCTTTGGTTGAATATAAATTTTCATGGGTTGTCCTATGAGGCTGTTAGAATGATTCGGTTGACAAAAACGTTACAATATGTAGAAGATGAGGTTTGAATCTCATATTCCTCACTTATTCATCTTAAAGAGAAAATTTTAGCTATTAGGATACTTAACAATAAAAAGAACTTAAGGGTTTTGTCAAAAAAGTTAGGGCGATAATGCTTTAATCTGCTCTAACATTTCTATTTTAATACATAAAGAACTTTTTTATCCCTAATAATTGGTTTTCCTTTTCTGCCAAACACATACTTCTTTATGCCTAACACTAATACCTGATGTTCCGATATACTCTAGTATTTCTCTTTCAATAATAACGAACTTATTTATGCCTAATACTTGATTTCATTTCGTATATGAGTCCTACCAAACACATGCAGCACAAAGGATAAGAAGATAGAACTTTGACCAAAAAACATGAGAATTAAACTTCTATACGAAGCACTAATGTTTCATTTGTGTATGTGCGTTTTACATTAATTATAATTACATCCCCTAAAAAAAACCTAATTCTAGTGACATGACAATATTTATTTTTGAAAAATATCATTATCATAACAATTTTGAAAATAAGGTTAAAACAACTAACATTTTCCCCACCTCACTTCTTCAGTTCTTCCTAACAAACTAACAACAAATATTTGCCTATAAAAATTAATGCATGCAACTAGCTAGAAATATAAAGTGCACTTACTTACATTACATCCTATATAATTGGCATTCTCTGAACCAACATGTGTTTGGCATTCACTGCATGATTTTTATTTATTTCATAACTTTTTTGTTAAATATTTATTTAAAATTTAAAAACTATTTTGCTAACTATGTTTACTTTTTTCCTTCAAAAAAAACTATGTTTACTTTTTATAATTACAGAGAAAATTCTTCTTTTTTCTTTAAATTTACGTATGCTTTTCTTATATCATTTGAGTGAATGTAAATTAACTGTCATTACATTTTCTTTAGATAAACAGCCCATTACAAATCTATGCTCCTTGCATAATTATGTCGACGGTCACTACATTAGTTGAAGGACCTAATCACGTGGAAATGCGTTGTCAAGTTTGTTTTGTATTTGCCTCAAAAAAAAGTTGTTTTTTATTGAATAGTAATCATGATCGATGTATAACGCGTTAGGCCTAATTATATGTAACCTCAACAAAAGAAAAGGCTAATTATATACCAGTAGTTATAAAGTATATTAGTTTTTTTTAAGGAAATTATAAAGTATATTAGTACTAGTAAAGTATACATTTGTGAGAGTTTTCCAACTCATATGTAAGTATTCGGTTTTGGAATTATGAGAAAAAATTTATGAGATATAAGTTTTTATATTAGATTATATTTTTTTATTTGATGCAAACTTGATTGCACCAAAGGTCGACTCTAAACTCTTATCGTTATATTTTTTTTACAGATGATGTAGTATTGGCTAGAGAGACGAAGGAGGAATTAATGGAATGTTGAAAGCCTAAAGACAAGTATTCGAAGAGTATAACTTTTGTTTGAGTAGAAGCAAGATAGAGTGTATGAAATGTAATTTAGCAAAAGGCGAAACGTTTCTAATTTAGAGATGACAATTAGAGATCATACCATACCATGAGTTGTATGGTTTAAATATTTTGGGTAGTGCAATCTGCCAAAGAAATATAAACTAATGTAAATCATTGAATTCAAGTTAGGTGGTTAAAATAGAGAAGTGCCTCAAATGATCTTAGGAGAATGTTAACGAGTGTCCTTGAAGTATTGATTAAAGTGTTAAAATATGATAAAAAAGTATTGTTCTAGTTGAATGGAAAATTTTACCAACGATGAAATCGAGTATTGAAAAGTGAAAAACTAACCCAATAATAAAATAAGTATGGTGAAGATGAGGAGGATATATTGTTAAGACTAAACATATTAGGATTAAGAAAAAACAGTTGTTAAGAATAGATATACTTGAATAAAAATAGTAATGAGTGACGTGGAGCGAACTGTTATCTAGGCCTTCTAGAAGCCCTTACAAAACGTACTGTAGCATTTGTTCCACTTTCTTTTTCTTCAACAGACCCCACGCAGTTAAACATTCATCCCTCGTGGCAAACCCCAAATTACCCTTATACCCCTCTCTCTCATTTCATTCTCTTTCTTCATTGACCTCTATATAAACAACCTCACCACACAATCTCTCAGCACATAACACAAACACAAGAGTTCTATAATTTCCTATTCCTATTTTACCCCTCCCTCGTTACTTTCTATTTAATTTTCCGATGACGGCAACACTCAGCCTCGCCGGTATCCCCACCGTCCGGCCACTTCGTTTCTCCGACGACTGTTCCACCTCCGCAAGATTCCTTGGGAAACCTAGTTCCAATATTTCAAATCGGCGCCGGATTTCAATCCGAGCAGTAACGGCGGCAGTCGAGACACGGAGGCCGGCGAGTAGCTTATACGAAGTTTTACGATTAAATCCAGGCGCATCAGCGACGGAGATTAAATCGGCTTACCGGAGTCTTGCTAAGGTTTACCATCCCGATGCGGCGGCGCGACGGTTACCGGAGTGTGACGACGGTGACTTCATCGAGATCCGTAACGCTTATGAAACTCTATCTGATCCATCGGCGAGACAGATTTACGATCTGTCGTTAATGGCGCACGGCGGAAGAAACAGGCGGTTTACGGCGGCGCCGGTGACGCAGAAGCGGAATTCTGGTTATTATACGAATCGGAGATGGGAAACGGATCAATGCTGGTAGAAAGCGTTGAAGTTGTTTTGGATATTAACAAAGAATTTCAAAAGAAAAGAGAGAAAAAAAATAGGAAAAATAGTGAGAGTGATGAGATTTGAAGTTACTAAATTTAGATAGAGGAAAGTGAAAAGAAAAAAAATTGTCTAGATTATGTCCCTATTTTCTTTTTGTGAGAATGTAAATGTTTTTTCTCTCAAATTTTTGTATGGGATATTTGTTCACTGCAATTTTAGAAAGGAAAAAAACAAAATGTTACTGGAAACCAAATTGTTCACATCTGGTTACATAATTATGGTTATTTCAGTTGAGTTTAGTTATTTTAGATTAGTTAAAAATTGTGAAGTTATGATTAATCGTATATTTGAATTAATCATAATACTTATTGTATATTGAATCACCATTTTTAAACTTGATTAGCCGGTCGGCTGGTCCTCTATTCATTTGAGTGCTTCATGAAAACAGCAGAAACTAAATTGGCTTCTCTTTTTTTTTGGTGTGGATGAGTAGCGAATTGCGGGTTAGAATAGAGGACCAGTCAACCGGCTAATTTTTTTTGGGTGTGGATGATTAGCCCTTGCAATTAAATCGATCTTCATCGTCCTTATGAACTTATCTCATTTGGTAAGAACAATACATAATATATGCAAGGTTATAGAGACTAAATTGAAGTACTTTATATAGTTTAAAGATTACTCGTAAAATTATATAATTAAGGAACTAAATTATAGTGAATGGTGGTTTAAGATTAAATTGATGGCTTGTTTAGAATTAATTAGTAGGGTGAGAAAATTGTATTTTATTTGAAGTTCTAAACACAATTAATGTGTGTGCGCCTTTAAGGTAAACAATTTGGGCAGAAATAAGGAGAGCTAAATTAAACCTCTCACATGAACAGATAAAAGGACGATAAAAATTATAAACTCATGTAAAACTGTAAAATACAGGGTGAAACCGTTGATCTCTTTCTCTCTTACTAAATCATCATGTAAAACTCATGAAACGAACAATCATCCCAAATTCACATTATCTAAGTACTAAATTAAGAGTTTACTCGACCTATGATAATATTGAGAATAATGCTCTAATCATAAGGATTACATGACGTTTACAAAGTTTTAGATATGCACATTTTTTACCTTACTTTAACATAACGATATTCAAAAAGTTATCATTTTTTGTAGAACAACAATAAACAAATCTTATCTAGGGATGTCAATGGGTATCCATGGGTACGGGTAGTATGATATCCGTCCCCACTCCGTTGGATAATTATGGTACCCATACCCGTCCCCATATCCGTCCGTGCGGGTATATCTATACGAGTAATCCACGGGTTTTTAGATACCCACGGAAATTCGCGGGTACCCATGGATTTTTTATTTTTATTTTTTTTTTAAAAAAAAACTTTTTTAATTACCTACAAACTTCAACTTTTAAAGATCCATACATAACATATTCCGTTCAAATTTCATAATTTATACCATAATCCAACAAAAATCATGATTCTTACATAATCCCAAGCAAATTTATCATACCATAATAAAAAGATAAAAACAACCAACATCCAAATAAACATCCAAAAAGTATAAAAAAAACCTCCAAGTAAAAGCAGTAAAGGACTAAAATCCAAATAAACATCCAAATATTCATATGCATTCGAAGTTATTTTATATATACACATAGATATTTTAGTAATTACTTAATTTATTAATGGGTACGGATACCTGCGGGCACGGGTATCATCAAATCCGTATCCGTGTTCATAAAATAACGAGTAGTTAAATACCCGTTTATTGTACATGTGGGTACCCGTTTAGCTACCTGCCCCATGTCCGTGACAGATTTTATCCGCGGATACCCGCGGGCACGGATTTTTTTGCCACCCCTAATCTTATCCCACCAAATAGAAATTCCTAAATGAAGATATTTTGTACAACAACAATAACCAAATTTTATCCCACCAAATAAAAATTCCTAAATGGAGATATTTTTTGTACAATTCTAATTATTATCCTACCTCGCACATAATACGTAGAAACTCTTTGGCAGACATTATTTTCATATTATCATGTTATTTATACTCGATGGTGGTTAAATAAACCTTCATACCACGACTTTTTTCAACTACAATGTAATATTTATCAAGTAAACTGAGACATGCAAGCACGTTATTTATACTCTTTCCACTGGTATTGGTATACTAACATTTATATTGTAGCCATAAGATCATTCTTATGTATCATTCCCATCGTTTTTATTTAACTTGTTTGATTTTGTTTTTATTTAACTGTCGTTTTGATTTATACAATTTATTAGATATACCATTTCTCAATTATTCATACTCCTTTTTAATAAAACTAATTAATCCTATGTATTTGAAGATTTCAAGTTTGTTACTTTTTCTAACAAACTTTTGTTGCTTATAATAATGGATGCATCATATCTTTTTGAAAAATTCAGATTTTTTTTAAACAATTTTTAAATCAAAATTTTGTTTTAAAAGAGTGGAAATTATAACAATGGATGAATGAAGAGTAGAAATTATATGAATAAATTACAACATTGTTAACAAATTTAAGTGCAAATTAAAAGAACAATGCCGAAGAAAAAAATTGTTTCTTATGTGCGCAAAAAAAAGAGTTTGTAGGAGAGTATATCAATTATTTGTCACAGAAGATATGGAATCAAACTTATTAGAAAGAAAAAGTTTGTTTGAAAAATATAAAAATTTATATGAATTAAAATGAGAGTATAATAGAAAGAAGAAAAGAAAAAAAACTCCAACAATCAACTGCCTTAATTTTATATTACTATTCTAAAACGACAGTTAAAAGAAAAACAGAGTCCTTGAAGAAATTATGTCACTTTTAATAAGAGGTACTGTAGTAAATAAAACAGTTTTTTTGTCCCTGAAGAAATTGTAACCGTTATCCTCATTGCGATTTAGTTGATGAAATCTTATATTTAAAAGTGGAGGTTGTTATAAACATACACCTATGTAAAATCCAGTTAAATACACTTTGAAAAACTTTGAACATGTAAGATAACAGAAAACTAGCTGTGACATGCAATAAAAGACTTCAAACATGTATGTAAGAAACACTTTCCAGTAGTTGCAACCGTTGTTAAAAAATAAATAGAACTTCCTCCACTTTATCCTAATCGTCAACGAGTTGACGCATGTCAAAAGTAAGGCTTAAGCCAGATACAGTGTCTAAATTGAGACAGAAAAGAACAATGTCCAGTTGAATATTTGACAGTTTGACTATACCGATTTTGACCCTATCCATGAAACTCACAACTTTGTACAAAATTCCAATTGTATCAGAAGAGTTCAAATGACAAATTTGCACAATTCTAAAAATAAATCATTTACATGTCGTCAGCATGGAGTTGATGACATGCAATAAAAGACGGGTACTTGAGAGATCAGATCCAGTGATAGAAGGCAAGTTACGTTGATGGTTCAGTATCTGATAGACTTGCTCGAAGATGGGTCGCACATGCATTGTTATCATGGGATCTGAGGGATTAATAGCAGTAGCCACGTCTGTCATCCACGAGAGCTTTCGGGACATGTCATTGTTGATATCACACGCCAGCTGCTGCAGAAGTGAAAGCACTACACCTTGGCTTAAGGGAAGAGGAACCAATGTCAAAAGTCCATGTAAATCAACCTGCACAGCAGAAATGAAGTGATTCTCTTGATGGTCAATTACATATACACAACAGCCTGAACTTCAATTTAATGCTTGGCTGAAATAAGGACCAATATGCTACATGTTAAGGTAATGCTCTCGAATACATTGTGATATTTTACGAAGGTTTAGAAAGTAATTTAACGCTTTCCCTCCATCAAAATCCCTCCTCTCAACTAAATAAAATATCTCACTGAATCCTTACCCCTATGCTACATTAAAAACCCTTCACTTGTTTGAACCAAACGCACCCTAAGCCAATCAGAGATAATAATTGCACACATTCCAACAGGAGAGACCTGTCTGTTAAATTGAAAATAAGGAAACATCTCGGACATACCTGAGAGCATAACCAAGATACAATAGATACATCACTTCTGTGTAGTGCTGCAATAAATGCCTCCTCATATTTCCGCTCAGAAATCAACCTTGCTAGCTCCTTTGTGGGATCTAGTGGTGCCTCAACCTGATATGCATAACAAAATTGCAATAGCCATTATTACCATATAAACTGAATAGTATGGGCTTCTGTCTTAACCCTATCGACAACAAAGACCAACAAATAGTTAGCCAAATTCCCTACCTTTTCATGAAGTAAAGGACCGTTATTCAGCTGGATGGGTAGAGTATTCAATGTGCCAGAGTTTGTTCTTGAGGTTGCAAGTGCCATTAGCTTTCTCTGACCCTCGAGCACTTCTCTACTCAAGGTTTGAGTAACTGATGATGCTGAATTAATGGAATCCTGCAAAAAAACATCACGAGGAATACCAACATTGAGATACGGAGACATTGGCAAGCCATATAAGAGTACCATGTCCAAAAGCTTTATCTAGAATAAAACTCGAAATCAATCACTTCTATTCAGCTCGTGAGAAAAATGTCACTTTGACATAACCAAGAAATTAATAGCTTTTAAAAAAATAAAAGAATCTAGGACACACATATACAACCATATATCAAGCAGAACATGAAAGTCGGCAAACTTCCCTCAGTATGCGGGTGGTGAGAAGACCCTGGCGCACTCAACAAAAGGCGGGCATAAATAGATGAAAATTAATAATTGTGGAATATCTGTTTTTCAGTTGTAATAGAAGACAGACTACCAGATTACAATTAATATCCGAGTGGATTCAGATCCACTATTGTTCCAAGGAGGATATATCCCCATGTTTTCTCTTTCACTGTAGTGCCATACATAGAGTAGAGAGACAGAGAAAACATGGGTAACGAAGCTTCTCTGAACAGGAGGATCCAAATCCCCTGCAAGTAATTTGAGACATTTGGCAGGTTTGAAGCATCAAATACAAAACAACAGGGTAAAGGGTGCAACCCTAGCCCACATTAAGCCAAAATATTCATTTTTGTTGTAAAAAAACATAAAATTAAGCGGCATACATTTAATATATTTTACTAAGCTAATATAATGTTTCAAAATCCAAATTATTTACTCTTAATTCTACAGAAGACCCCAAATGAACAAGTATACTCCGTTACTCACCCTTAGAGTCATTGCCAACGAAGTAGGCCCAGATTCAAGGCGTTGTTGCACTGCATTTGAATGTTCAGCCATGCCTTTCTGGAATGTAGAATCAACTTGCTCAAACATGGCTTTGCAGGACATCTCAAATGCAGGGACCACTGTTGTTTCAAAACTGGATTTGAGTGCATCCTGCATATGAAATTATTTCACACTTGTGAATAAAATTACCTCGCGAAATCACAAATAGCAATGATTACAACACTAAATTAATACACAAAACTCAACAAATTTAAACTGAAATCATGGTAAGTGACATACCTGAAGCGCCTGTTTGACAGTTGTCTGAAACTGTGCTTGGATTTGCCTAGCTACAGTAGCTTCGAGCTTTAAATTAACTGATTTATCAAGTTGATTCACTGCCTTGTCGCCCACTCCTCTCTATCGCATAAAGTGCCAATTAGATCCCAGCAAGACAACATCATTGTGTTCATTCTGATTTCTACTATTGTCCAAAAGAAATTCTAATTGCTACTTGTTGATATAAAGATCAAAGATAATGTACGAACCTGGAAGGATTCTGCTATAGTAGAGGATAATGTTTTCTCAATAGCAGGAGACATTGAACGAACTAAAGCTTGCGCAACTGAAGTCATTTCCTTCTTTACAGTTTTCTCCAATACTGCTGGTAGATCCTTGTTCATGAAGTTAGTAATCAAACCTATAACATGTTGGAAACGGTCTCGCAACAACTTCTCATTTTTTGCATTTTCCTCTTGAATTCTAGCCCACAAAGCATCAGCATTGGACTTAACAGCTTTTTCCATGCTTCTCCCTAGGGCTGCCTCGAGCCTTCTACCCTCTTTTGTAACTGGAACGGTTACCGTCATTGTCATTTGTTTCTGCATCTCCTTTTGCATTGTCAATAACTGCCAAATAAGAAGAAAACGGACTAATGAGTAAAATTTCCCAAATACACAATACAATTCTTTGGTGTTACTTGATTGTCTTCTGCTTATAGTCAGCCATCAAAAAAGTAAAAAAGTAGTCTGTACAATATATACAATTTACACTTCCTCAGCCTTAATATAAAGAAATAAAAAACACATCTGGATGGGTATTTACAAACAAACATGTACTTCAAGAGAAGCTAAAGACTCTAGCGTCTAAAGAGAAAAATGGGAGGAAAAAAAAACTGTTAAGTCCTTAATACATCGATGGGAAGTTTTTTTTATTTGGTGAAAATGTGTTAATTGCAGTTTTTCTTTTTATAAAAACTCTCATTAATAACAGCACTGTCACAAATAGTCCATCTAAATACATTCTAAAAAGCAATAAAATACAGTGCATTTACTATCTGTGCATCTTAAAAAGCAATAAATTATTGATTAATCACCTGATTGAGCGAATCTTGCATTGCCACAATTTGAGGATAGCTATTTTCAGTACATGGGAGGTTTGAAATTCCATTTGGTTCATTGGACGAATCGGTTGAATTGCATGCACTTGGAGACGGGGAAGACGGACCTGATGGTTGAGAATTCTTACCCTTTTGTCTCTTCCCTTTTGTATTAGATGCAGGTGACGGTGGTACTACCATTGATGTAGATGAGTCGGAAACCTTTTCATGGACATCTTTTGGCAAGTCTTGGAGTCCATCCTCACCTGCATTGGAAGGTTGGGCCAGCGAGTCCCCTCCAGTAGAATCAACTTGTCCAGGTTCCTCTGTAATGTAAGTCTCCCCACCTATCGCACCAGATTCTCGGGCCATCTCAATGCCAAGATCAGAAGCCTGAGAGCAAAAGAATTTTTCTTTGCCATCAGAAACTGGGTTTTGTTGTGGCCCCTGCCTGCCAAGTTCATCATTTTGATTAGGCCTTGCTTCACCTACCACTTTCACTTCTACTTCGGCATTACCCATATCAACCACATCCAGGATCTTTGTTTCTACCTCACTCACTCTATCGACCATATTAGTCTCAGAGGAGGAACTGGCTTTTGTAATCTCAGATGGTGTAACCAGATGAGTTGGTTGCTTAAAAATGGCAGAAGGGTTAAGTACACTAGAAATGTCATCCTGTTTGATTTTATTGTCATCATTCTTTGTATCGCTATTAAATTGGTCGGACAAGTTCTTGTGAATTGTATCCATTTGTCTGTCAACTGAATAATCATTAACAGCTTGGTCCCCAACATGATCACTCAAGTTAGATTGTGGACTCCTGAAATCAGAAAGCTTCCTGGACAACCTTGGGCTCAAAGGAGGAGGTATAGAAGGAACACAAACAATATCAGCATCACTACTAGAAGGAGCCAGTGTAACAGTTTTAGCTTCAACATTTGAACTGCTGATTTGTCTAGAAATAGGTGCTTCAGTATGACCTGAGCTTAAAGGGTATCTTGACACGAGACCACTCTCAGTGCTACTTGCTTGCATCATTGTTTTGGGAGCAGAACTGGGTAAAGACATCTCAGATGTTCTACCTGCAGACGAGTCTAAAGAGGAATATCCTTCAGCAGTAATTGCATCTCGTGAAACACTGGAATCAGACTTATCTAGTCCCGCATTTTCTAATGGTGGAGGCAAGCATTGTGCTAAATCCAAAGCATACTGCTGAATAGCCAGTGTCTGAACACAATAAACCTGAACAATATGTTCCCCGTGAGGCAAAATATCACTTGTTCCAGTAAAACTAAGAATGGGCATGGTCACAGTAAACTCGGCCATATAATCCATGCGAGTTGATTCGGGATTAGGACCATATTCCAAGTGCACAGCATATATAGCATTCCTCTGGGCATTTGCAAGTAAAAGCAGACCTGCATGAGGCAATGCTGCAACTTGATTAAAGAATGCATCCTTAAGAGACGGCTTAGCTGAACTCTTCAACTCCAAAGTCTGAGTGCATTTCCATGTTTCAGTATCGCTTGGAAGCAGCCAACCTTCTTTACTAGCTGAGACCCAGAGCTTCACTTCCCGATTTTGTGGTCCCTACAAGGATGTTAAGTAAAAACAGGTGAAACAAGTATCACAAGAATAGTGGCATGGCATTTGAATAAAGTTAGTTTTATGGGGGAATATTTGATAACACAGTAATGAACTACGGTCATGTGCCACTTCAAAAACAAAATCAATTCTAAACGAGACATAGTTATGCTGTAGTGAGTAGAAATTGTCTTCATCACAAAAATTGCACTAAGCTGACTTCTGGAAAGACAAATTCAGAGACCTGGCCTGCTGCATTATAAAAAATGATCAACACACTTACTGCTGTGATAAGGACAATATGATCAGGCTGGTGTGGAGCAGTAAAAAATGTAGCAGAAAAAACAGGATGCCCATCATGAGGTCTGAAAACAGCAAGCGGCTGTGTCTTCCGATCTTCCCATATCTTTATCTGTCACATTTGATAATAGAAGACAAACATGATTAGGAGGTCTATAACAATCAAACAAATAAAAAAACAGGATATAAGCATGCATAAGGGACAGTACACTTGTTTGAGAAAATATTCAAACTAATGAAGATAACAGGATGTAGTTTTCTGCCAGCAATTTTTCCCAATGAAACAACCCTGTAATATAACTTTTGATAGAAAGGACAAGTTTCTGTTGGTTTTTAAAAAATGAAATAATAATATCCCAGATTCATATTTGTTCCCGACTCTTGTCCTTCCTAGTTTTTCTGCCATTAAGTCTACTATATTTGTTTGATTGTTATCTGCCATTATTGTTTTTTCCTCCATTGTTATCTTTCTAGTGACCAATGCAATATATGTGTGTTTGATTTTCTACTAAAATATTAAATACTAATATGCTGAAAGAAAACCACATATGTTCAAAGAACATTCATGCCACTGCATTATTTAATCTCATCCACTTAAATTGTTGAAGAAATCTTTTCAGCTTTAAACCCAAATATGAATCAAAATAAAAAAAAAATATTATCAATTGTTAATAGAATTATTATATAACCATTATAGCAAGAAAATACAGACCGTGCCATCCTGTGATGCTGATACCAATCGATTTGTCATCCATTGGCACATTGACAAATCAGTGACCTCCCCATCATGTGTTCCAACAAGTTGAACCCCGTCAATGAGCTTGTCAAGAGGACATTTTGGAGGATCTTCTGCTACGAAGGCTTCACCATTTCCAACTTTTGTGGTGTCAATTCTCAGAACATTTTTTCCCATACCAACTATCAAAATTTCCTGAATGAAAATGTTGAATTAATATAACAAGAATACAAGGAAGAAACCAAAACCATTGCTTTTAGGATTTAGAACAACAAAACAAGATAGTGTGGGGCAATTACTTGTTTGTGGCAGTGCCAGCAAATTTGAGGATGTTCAACTTTCTCCTCTCCGACTATTTGAACAGCAATAACAATATTGGCAGTAATTTGAGGCTTATCTTCATCATCCGGGCCTTCAGAAATTTTCCACACAAAGACACGGCCATCTGTGCCAACACTGTAAAATAAAAAAAAGTATGTTCCCATAATCCGTAGACAAACAAACCAGGCCATTTAAAAATTTCAGGCAACAGAAACTACCTAGCCAGGAGATGAACATCTTCAGCAAAGAATGCCAAGTCTGTGACCCTCTGAGAATAATTAAAAAAGGAGAGATTTAATTAGAGGATAAAACGGTTAGCCTTTCAGTGATTATGCCATTAATAACATACATTTAGATCACATTAGAGTTGGAAATAATGAAACTATTCATCAACTAAAGAGCAGCAATCCAGCAGATAAATTTTGGATAAGAAAAGAACTCTGTTACAATTAACAAAACACAAAGTTTTCCTTCATACAAAATTACAACAGCACTTCAATATAAATTTCACCAAGAAGCAAAGAAATGCCAGTGGGAAAATCTATCATGTGTGTTACTGTGCCAATTGTTGATATATGTTACTTTAGTCCTATCAATTTGATGCTTGAGAAAATAATAAAGTGGCCATCAATATAATACTTTAAAATCAGTTTTAGCTTTCAAATGAAATACTAAAATCTTGTATGCAGCGAACTTAAAAGCTAAGCTTTCTTGAAGATCCACATTTGTATCTTTTTCATCTTACCACCTAAAGCACACATTCATAAAGAAGACTCTTGATGGAACTTAAATAAGCTTAACTTACGACATAAGCAATAATCTAAGTGCATGAATAACCTTATACAAATGTTACGATATGTCCACAAACTCTTTTGACCTAATATTCATAAAGATAAAACATCAAACAGCATATAAAAAGTACAATCTAGCCTCATTTTTTTCATCAAATCTAGAACAGTTATATACATAATCATCAATTAAACTAGTATTAACCCCTAAAGTCTTTCCTCTAATTTTCCCAATTACAAAACAATTACAAAGCACCAACAAATGAACAAGAGAGTAAACTAACAAAACCAAACCTGAGTGTGGCCTCTAAGCAAAGATCTAACAGCAGTATGAATATTAAGCACCCTGATATTCCCCTGTTTCAACCCATAACAAATATAAGACTTATTCACAGCAATCTGTCGACCCAAAACCGGATTAGGATCCGATCCATATTTCGTAATCGGTGCAACCTCAAGCTGAGGCTGCACTTCACCAGGCAACCTAACATCCACATCATACACAACATGATCACCAATCAAATGCCTTCCTTTCGGCACCTTACTGCTCGGCAGCCTAATCAACGCTGCCGCGGCAGCATTGGCAGCAGTTATCGCCGGATTAACAGCGCCAGAGGAAATGGGCTGTGATTGTGGCGGTGGTGGTTGTTGTTGTTGGATTGGAGGGGTGCTGAGGAGAGCCATGAGACGGGCACCGGCGTTAGGATTTGAAGGAGGTGGGATTGGTTGAGGTTGTTGAGGTGGTTGAAGAGGGGGTGTAGGAAATGAAATTGAACGGTGTTGAATTGGAAAATTGGTCTGGTTTTGTTGATGTTGCTGGTGTTGATGTTGATGCTGAAGCTGGAGATGGTGGTGATCGTAAGGGTAGTTATTGTTGTTGTGAGGGAAAGGGTAGGAGGAGGATGAAGAAGGTGGTGGTGGTGAAGGAGCGGAGGAAGGGAATTGAGAAGAAATGTTAGGGTTAGGGTTAGGGTTAGGGTTTGGGGGATTGAAGAAAGTGTGCATATCGAAAGGGGTTGGAGAAGATGGTGGTTGATTGGGAGAAGACATCAATCACCAGATTGAATTTGATTGATTGAGAAATAATCAATTCAAGCTGTGATTAGATTTGGGGAATTTTGTGAAGGTTTTTGCAAGATTCAGATTCAGAGAGAGAGAGAGAGAGAGTGTGTGTGTGTGAGATCTGATTGATTGAGGAAGAAGGTGAACTGATGCGAGTTTTCGGAATTTCAAGACAGTCACTTGGAAGCGGCACGATGCATGTATGTACTTAACTGATGATTCACTTTCTAACATTTTCTAGTCATCTTCAAATTGGATAGGATCCTAAGTGTTTTCGTATTCATTAATTGATGTGACGATACGAATGTGTAAACTAAGTGTATGATCATGTGTATACTAATTAAATTCTTTTAAAACATAACGGGTGGTGCTAAAGAAGATGATGGAAACGATGTAGATTAACTTCGTCTATAAATTAACGGTGTTGTTTAAGATGATGCGATAAACTGCGTTGATTTTTTTTTTTAGATTACTATTTTTATTTCATGTCGTGCGAAAACCATTTGCCTAAGAAGCCTTCTTACAGGAATTTTTCCTCAAATGAAAATTCTAGTGATGATACTTACAAAATACTAATAGATCAACTCGACATCTGCAATAAACTTTCTCCTCTATCTACAGAAGAAAATAAACCTGGGGCACGCAAATGCGCGATAAACCTTCTCAATCAATTTTCAAAAGAAAATCAGTCTAGGGCTCTTAAATGCTTTAAATGTGAAGGTTTTGGAGATTTAGATTCAAATTATCTAACTCAAATTACCATCACCATTGTCGAAGGGGAAGCATATGAAGTTTCTGAATAAAAAGAAACTCTACAAGAGCTTGAAGTGGAAGTAGATGCAGGGTCGTTATATGATAAAAGCAAATTAAAAAAAGAAAAAACCCTAAAACAAAACAAAAAATTGAATCTTCTTCTTCATGATCTTTGCAAGTTTTGAAAAATTGAACCCCTTGGAACGAACATAAACATCGAATAAAGCCATTGAAAATTAAATTTGAACTTAATATCATCTACATCTTCACTATGTAACTAAAATTTTCATCCCTCGAATTGAATCTTCATTCAAATATTCATTACTCAAATATCAACGGACAATTAAAAGCAAATTAATATACAACAACAAATCCATAAATCTACTAACACACTCAATATTCATCCTCATCATTCAATGCCATTTAATAGGACACAAATCTATGACAATAACTCAGTTTGCCGTTGTAATGGATCACGACCATCAATTTGCGATCTAACAGTTCTAAATTCACAACATAGATCTCAACAATTTCACGTAGTGTGAGATCACTTTTGGTTGCACAATAATTGTGTTAAATCCAAATCTCATTTAACAGATACAAATAAAAAACTACAAATCATTAATATAAAAAAAAAATAACGAACACAAATCATTCATCGTCTAACAAAAGCATGAAAGTGTAAAAGTTAAGAGAAATACATAAAGTTCAAATTCCCAAAGACGACAGTGGTGAAATTTAATATGATGAGAGACTGGACTAAGGCATGGCGGGAAGTGTGAAATATGGATCTTGTAGAGAAAAAGATAAATGTGAAGTGAAATTTTATGAACCAAGAACATAACAAGCAATATCAACAATTAAAAACAATTTAGAAATCTAAATAAATAAACATGATGCTTCGATCTCATGTTCAATAATAAATTTGATAAAACCACATAGATCTAGGTATGATGATTGAGATTTGGTGAGTAAAAGATAAACCTCGATTTAGTTTCTCTATACCATTCCTTAAGGGGTTAGGTTCTCCGATAAGAAACTCGAACTAAAAAAATTCAATGAAACCTAACAAAATTCAACAAAAAAAAAGGATAAACAAATAAAATTTAAAGAGACTGAAGAAGCAATGGAAGAGGAAGATTCAAACTCACACTTGAAATCCAAACCAAAATAATCCCCATTGACTTCACCCTACTCCCAAAACTGTAAACGATGTGTGACGAAAGATCATCGTCGACGACCACTTGAAGTGGATGGAAGAGATCCTCGAAGAGATTATCAAGATTCTAGTTTGATCGGGCTTCCATCTTTGGGTTTTCCCTTATTTGGGTTGTTTTTTATTTTGCGGATAAAGGTGAATTGTGGCTTATGGGGGTTCGTGAAGAAGAGGGAGATAACTTGGGGTAGAGAAGGATATTGTGGGCGTATGTCGGGAAGAGACGATAAGGAGTACGGTTGTAGAAGGTGAAGAAAATATGAGTTTATTGGAATATAAGATGAAGAACATCATTGTTTTTCCTTTTTAAATTGTTATTAATTAAAATAAAATCTACGTGGAATAAAAATATTAAAACACGTAATTAGCATGCCACATAAGCACCTTTAACGTATCAAATCATCATATATGCACAGTTAGATGCCACGAGGGACTAAAAATAAATGAATATTAAATGGCAAGGACATAATCTTTTTTTTTTTTACATAGACTAAAATTAAAACTTGCCCGTACGACAGGGGCAAAAACACCTTTATCCATATAGTATATTACAACTGATGTTGTAGACTTTTAAGAAGTTTATATATAATATAAAAAAATTAAGAAGAAAAAAAAACACAACGGCCTAAAAAAGAGACGATTGTTGTAAAATAAGTTAGAACGACAAGATCAGAGACGGAGAAGATGTGAGTTTTTGTATTATTCTCTTCATAAGTATTGTGTCTCTACACTAAAAGACAAGTATTGTTTATAGGACACAAATAGACTAGTAAATTATCAAAAGGTAATCAAAGATCAGTAGCCATCCTCATTAATGGGAGTTGTGGGAATGTGAAATACTAAGGATGAACATCCATTAACTTTATTATTCAAATCACTCCCCCTTAGATTTCCATCAATGATATGTCTCATTAAAATGTATTGATGGAAGCCGAAACTAGTTGAGGTTGATTACGTTTCCTCAACTGTAATTCCTCTTGCTTTAAACGACTAGTGTTGAGGGAAGAACTTTGTCCTTCAGCCATGAGTTCCATAACTTCTCCATTAGAGTGTTATGTATGGTTGTTTTGGGTTTAATTTGCACTTAAAATGCATAGAGATAAAATTACGAGATTTTTTTTTAATTGATCAGATGTGTTTGTTGTATTGGATGAACATATTATGTATAGTGTGACTATTGATTGTTAGCCAATCGACGTGTCCTACGGTGTATAACCCTTATCCAACTATTTTTTGCTGGTGTTGGGTGATAACTCTATTGGTAGTTCGATCATGGCACCCTATGCGTTGCTTTAGTTTCATCTGATTGGCATAATTTGTTGATTAGGTCCTTTTACACCGAACTCCATCGTAAATTGTGTATTATCCCTCATTTCTCAAAACTGCTACTGGTGATGAGAACAAAGATCACGTGTAATGCGTCATTGTCAAGTTCAACTATGCTTTTGAGTCAGTGTTTAGCCTTTGACGACCCATATTTTGAGTTAGTGGTCTTGACAAAGAATTTCCTCCTTCGCTCGGCTGCTCCAAAATCACATATCCTTCACTCGGTTGAGGGGGCATCCTCATCAGTTCGCTCAATCCTTTGTTTGTCGAGTTCAACTAACATGATAATTATTTTTAGGTGTAAACAAATGCATCAAGTGTTCTATCATCAATTCACACTTGGGAAATGAAAAAGATGTGACACAAATAACAAAACGTGTGTGCCCTGTGTCATTTCTGTTGTAAAGAAATCAATTGAGAGAACTTCATTAATTTAGTTAGTGTGCAAGTTATTCCATTATCGATTCACCTCCCTAACAGGAATGTCGTGGCTAAATCAAAAAATCTCTTATAAATCTCCCTAGTTCGACACATGGTCATATCGTATCTAGTTTGCCATTTAACCTTTTATACCACGAACCCCTTCTTCTTTCAAGGTTTACGACAAATACAAGAAATCTCACGTTATTAAAGATGATTCTACTATTCTAGGTGTGTAGGTTCAACCACATTATTCCTAGTTAAGACAGTTTCCCAAATTCGGGTGGTTGTCTACCATTATCTAAAATACTTTCTGATTCGAGTAATTCACAATTATATTAGGTATCCCACTTCCGTAATCGGGCAATTCACTGTTACCTCAGGTGTGTCCTAGGTGATGCAAAAGAATCACGTACTTCGCATAATAAAATTAAACACGGCACAAAAAATAACTGAATATGAACACTTAAACTAAATAATCCAACAACGTAAAATAGAGATTCATCTTAAAACTCTACCCTAGAGACTTAGAGTGAGGAGAGATACATCTCCCTTTAAGCTCCTAATGTTTGACTTCCTCTTGAACCGCTTCGTTCTGAATAAAAAATTATGAATGAAAGGAATTATATTTATAAGTTTGGTTTCCACCTGGGTTTGGGTCTAAAAACTAGGTTTTTTCACCAAAAAGTAGCAAAAAGCAGTTATTTCCCGAAATCAACATGCCCATGGAGCGCAGATCACACCCAGGGAACACCTAGGTGCTTTTTTGTGTGTTCGAGGTGCATGAAAAACACACAATGGTGCATGAGCGTTATTCAGCGTGCTAGAGGCATGGTTCACACCCGGGGGGCGCATAAATGCTTTTTCTTGCGCGTAATCGTCGTTTCTTCGTATTTTGGGTGTTTCTCTTCCATATAACTTGTCTTTGAACTTGGAACATAATTTCTCCATCTTGCAATGTCTTCAGATACCTCTTGAATTTTCATTCATTGTCTTCCCAAATCTTCACAAGATGCTTTACGTTGCTGATTTGCATTATTTTGTCTCGAATTACATCAAAAACACCCTAAAACTGGTTGTTTTCTGGAAAACTAAAATTACATGACTCGAAATAAAAACATTAAATGTCCCGAAAATCATAGACAATTGTTCTAAAACTCCTCTAACTTGGATAAAGACTATATAAAAATTGAAGTGGAAAAAATATTCACAAGAAATGGAGGTTTGAATTGTGACCCGTTTTTAATTTAATCCTGAAACTTAACAAAGTAGGAGTACTCAAGAAAATTCTTGGTAGAGGTTAGATAAAAACAAGATTATAGAGTATTTAGATATTTAATCAATTGTTAAATAGGACCAGAATATTATGGAAAATGATAATTTATACGGAAAATGTTCTAGAGAATGTTTAAGTTGTATGCAAAATGATTAAAACCACTGATTACGAAATTTAAACAGTATTTATACCAAGGACCATAATATTTTGGATAATAGTTATATAATGATAATAATATTAATGATTGATTATGGATCAGAGTACTATGAAGAGATACTAAGCAATTATATTAAATTAGGACTAAAACGTCATGGAGAATGGTTATAAAGGTTATGATTGTGATAGTGTGTGACTAGTGATTAAAGCAAATGGCAAAAGAGTCGGAGTATGAAGATCACACATGAGATTTATCATGGTTCATCCAAAGTAGGCTACTTTCACTCCCCACATTTCGTGTGAGATTATCCAGCTTTCAAAAACTTATAAATATCACTATATGTTCTTGATCACATCAGATCAGTCTCTTACACTCAATATTATTAACCTCAGTAGACTTATACAATTATTTTCTTTCGCACAAGAAATGTTGAAACAATTATTTCTCAGACTATTGTAATGAATAAACTTGAGAACTAAATTACACTTTGTATGATGAAATAGTTTTTGGGTCAAAGATGTCTCTCAGCTCATGTTTGAGATTCTAATAAACAAACTCAAAAGATTATGATTCAATAATAGAGTGAGAGAGTTGAAGTTTGTTGTTTGTGAAAAGTTTATGTTGTAGTCATAATAGTCACTCAATGTATCGAAATTTTAAAATAGTCCATATTTATGCACTATGTTAGTCATAATAGTATTTTACGTTAAAATAATTCGTTAATATACTTATTTATTGTCAATATGAGTCCCTATAAGTACTTATTATCATAAGTTCATATAAGAAAAAAGTTATAATCAACATGAAAGAACTATTTTAACGTTAGAAATTATTTTGACTAACGAAATACACAATTATCAACTATTTTAAAATTTCAATACGAGACTATTGTGGTTACTCGGGATGAAAATAATTATTTACCCTTATTGATTTGATTTAAAATTTAAACAAGATTAGATCATCAAGTCTAGGTTTGATCCAATTACTTTTTCTCGGTTTTCAACTTGAAAAGTTAACCAACCCCTTCACCAAGTAATAATATTAAGATTTAAAAACCTTAGTCTTCCAATAGTCTTCACTTTACCATCGAAAAACCAAACCTAGTATCTTCTCCCTCTCTCCTCTTGTTCTTCAACAACAACATCGTCCCAATTCAACATGAAGATCACTGTCATGACTTCTGATGAACAAATTCTCAATTTGGATGTTGATCCCAATGAATCTGTATGTAATCCTCAAAAATCTTTTATTTTAATTTTATTTATTATTTTTCTTATTGCTGATTTTCATGCAACCCTTTTTTGTGATATAGGTGGAAAACGTCAAGGCATTACTTGAGGTTGAGGTGAGTTCATTATTCTCCAATACCCATCTCGTTTTTTCCTCTAAAAATTCAATTTTTGGATTAAAAATTGTATTTTTATTCAATTTTAATGTTGTTTGAATTTGTGGGTCATACAATTATCATTATTATAACCTAGAAATTTAATCCCATATGAGATTATCTTTTTTATTATATTGGTGGTTGATTCATGTGTTTAAATTTGAGATAACAAGTGATGTTGAATCTTATATGGTTTTAATTTGTGGTTGGCTTACTAATTGTGTTTGTTTGATGTTAAACTTGTGTTATGAGAAGACAAGTGTGCCTATTCAGCAACAACAGATTCTGTTCAATGGGAACGAGGTGAGCAATTCTCAGAAATTGAGTGCACTTGATGTCAAGGATGATGATTTGCTAATGATGACTGTCTCGGGTGCCGGTGCCGGCGCTGCTGCTTCTAGGTATACCTTTTCATTGATGTTATGTTGTACTCTTGTTAGGCATGCATTGTTTACTATTCTCAAATTAGGTTTTTATGCTTTCCTTCCTAAGTATGAGATGGTAGGATTGCCTTGCTTGCTAGCTGTTTGGTTGTTCGTAGATGTTAACTTTGAACTAACCTAGGGTTTGGTTGCTCGTTTAGATTGACTTATTTGAGTCTATCTACTAGTATAAGCACTTGTGTGATTGTTTGAGAGAGCTTATGAAAACAACTTATGATATCTCTATAAGTTGTTTTCAACTTATTTTCATAAGCTCTCTATGATAGCTTACGACAACAGCTTATATCTTAAATGAAAGCAAATTGATTTTATTTTATTTATCTTTTGTTGTAGAAATCAGTTGTATATAACCTTATTATATGATAAACACTTAATTAAGTTATCTATCCAAACTAGGACAACGAGACATGCTACACTAACCCAGTAAGACATTCTAAAATTTAGAAGTTAAAGAATACGAAGATTATCCGTGATTTAACTATGATCCTGTGCTCATGTTAATTGTAGTGATAAGTTGATATTTCAGCAGTTTCAAAATCCAGGCCGTAGCTCAGCGTGCTCCATATTCAGTCCTTTTTTTATGATAGTTTTAATCATGTTTCTTCACTAACCTACTAGGCAATTATTACTCACTAACTTCTACTGCATTGCCATACAACACAACTTGAGCTGAACTGGATATAATTTATATAGGGAATCTCTTAAGAATATGAATTTGAAAACCAAGTAGTACTTTTGCAATTAAAGAAGTGGAAGTCTGGAAGATGCTTAGTTGGCAGCACTTGAAATATGGAATTATCATAGTTTTTTTAGATTAGAACACTATTTGTGTAATTTTTTCTGTTTAGCTCTTCTACCTGCCATCCATGTAATATAAATAAACGTGATGAATTGTGGTGTATTTAAATTATTTCAGCGGATCTACCAATGATTTGAGCTTCAATACTGATGGATCTGCTATGAACCCTGCTGCTTTTCAGCAGCACTTTAGACGTGATTCTAATTTGATGGGTCAGCTCTTTCAGGTAAATTGATTGTTCTTTATTACTAAATTTAGTCATCTTTATCAAGATTTTAAGTTCTTATGCTTAATAAATTTTTTGAAACAAATTCCTTCTCTGTTGATTAGCTGTTTATATGTAAATGTAATTCAATTTCAAATTACTTGATATGATTTGATACGTTTTAGTCATTTTCAGTGCTTGCTTGTTATTTGGTTTTGGTATTGGCTATATTATGACCCAATTTATAATGAAACATACAGAATGATCCGGAGTTAGCACAAACTATTCTGGGTAATGATCTCAATAAAATCCAGGAAATTTTACGATTGCGTCATCGCCAAAGAAGTCAATTACAGCGTCAAAAAGAAGAAGAGTTGGTAAGTTTGTTGTATGATGACTATTTCTTCTCTTCATATGTCAAGAGGCTCATCTGTATCATTACTAGCCGCTTCATTCATATTCCTTGTGCATTTTCATTTACTCTGTTAAATTTTCCTCATAAATTTGTTTGAATTTTTTCCAGGCTCTTCTTTACGCAGATCCTTTTGATGTTGAAGCACAAAAGAAGATTGAAGCTGCCATCCGCCAGGTAAATTTTTATCCAGTTTTGTAAGATGTACAGAAAATTCATTAGCATCCACATAACAGTTTTAACTTTTAAGTATTTGGTTCAAGTATGATTCTGTCTAAAGTAACATCTGGCCATTCTAATGAAACCAAGAGCATATCGGTCACACCTAATCACGTCTTCAACATAGTTAAACCAATAGTTTTTTTAAATATATATTTTAGCACCATAAAAAATCTAGTACTTTTTTTTCTTTCCCGATTAATGTTCAGTTAAGTAGGTTGTAATTTGTTCGTCATAATTTTCTGGAGAAACACTAGCATTGCCATATCAGAGAAACTTAAGCAAGTTTTGTAAATCCATTCTTGTTTCATGCAACCAATTACTCCTTGTTGTCCTCAATGACCACTGTTCATAATCATTGATTATGTTTGTTTTCTTGTGAATAACTGCATTTCAATTAACAATACAGAAAGGAATTGATGATAATTGGGAAGCTGCACTTGAACATAATCCCGAAGCTTTTGCAAGAGTGGTATGTACGATTCTTTTACTTTTGTATTTTAGTGCTAATAGGTTTGTTGTGTTTTCATAATAAAATCCAAGCTGTAATATTTCAGGTCATGTTGTATGTGGACATGGAGGTTAATGGTGTACCGCTGAAGGTAAGTGGCCGCTCAAAAGAGCATTCTTCTTCAAGTTTGGTTTTTGTTGTGACCTATTATAGTTTTTCTGGTCCTCCTCAATGACATAAAGGTTTGTGGAATGGAACATGCATTAATTGGATTTTCAACTTCGTTTCAGGCATTTGTTGATAGTGGAGCACAATCTACCATTATATCAAAAACCTGCGCTGAGCGTTTAGGGTATGCACTTCAATATAACTGGAACATGCTTTCAAGACATTTATAAGATTATAATATGATTAAGTTTATTAGGTAGCATACTTGCATATCCTTGAATTTACACTAGTACACAGCAACACAGATATGCAATTGAGGCAGTAAAATTTGTCTTAACTGCTTCTGTATTATGCTCTTTTTGTGAATTAAACATAAAACAGATAGTTTAAAGAAGGATTAAAAAAATAAAAGATATCGGAGGCATGTAAAGAATATGAGTTATGGTATATGCATACAATTTGTAATTGTTAAGCTTCAAGTTATGCAATTAAAATGACTTAGGGTAGATGCAACTTGCAAGTTAAGTTCATGAACGACTTTGATGAAGATCAGTTCTGGTTACATTTGGCAGATACACATTAAAGGGTCTCCCTAAACCATTGTTAGTTTTTGTATACCTTTCAGGTGTGTTTGCGAGTTGGATTTTTGGAGGGCAAAGCTTATATGTTAACATATTTTTGATATTTTAAAAAAATTGAAAGAACAACGTGACACATAAGCATATACTATCATGTTGTTCTTTTAATTTTTTTAAAATATCAAATTAAATATATATCAAAATATAGACTTAGCCCTCCAAAACCCTCCACAAACCAACTCACAAACACACCCTAAGGGTCTCTCTCCAGTTGACTGGTTCTTGAATAAATGATGTGCTTTATATTCTCTGTAGTCTGTACCCATATTTCCACATAATAGTGTTTTGTGAGTTGTGATATTTCAGAATGTAGAATGATTTTGATGGTTGTGGTATCTTGTAGATTGCTGAGACTTTTAGATCAGCGTTACAAAGGAATGGCTCATGGAGTTGGCCAAACCGAAATACTGGGTAGAATACATGTAGCTCCAATCAAGGTAATTTTTTAACAGATCTTGTGGACAGAGAAAGATTTTGGTTCTGCTGAAGCTGTGTCACTTGTGTGTCTTATTGCTTTTTGGTGTTGATAGATAATAATGCTAATACATTTAATTTATTTGGAGATCATCATGTAGCTCCATTCTCTTGCTTACGTTTCTTTGTCAATTTTGTGTTTCACTCTAACTTTGCTTCTGTATATGTATTTATTTCCTGTAGATTGGGAATATATTTTACCCTTGTTCGTTCTTAGTGCTGGACTCTTCCAATATGGAGTTTCTCTTTGGGCTGGATATGCTCCGAAAGCATCAGGTACCATCCTTAGTTACAATCTTAGATATCGTCACTTTTAGAAAATACACCGAGCTGTTTTTCTTATCGATATAATTCATGTCTGCAGTGTATAATTGATTTGAAAGAAAATGTTTTGCGAGTTGGTGGAGGAGAAGTTTCTGTGCCATTTTTGCAAGGTTGGTTTTCCTATATGCTGATTCATAGCAATGACTATTTTGTTCTCACTAGTTTGCATAGTTCTGATTGCACACGATTTCCTTGTCGATTTTTTATATATAGTTCTGATTGCAACACAATTTCCTTGTCGATTTGTTATATACTTACCCTTCTTGTTGTTATGTGCAGAGAAAGACATACCATCCCGGTTTTTAGATGAGGAAAAGTATTCCAAGGAAGCTTCAAGCTCAGGAAGCCCACTTCCAGTAAGTATACTTCAACGATATGCTTTCTTAAAGCGGCAGTGTTGAAACTGTAGCACTTTAATCTGATTCATTTTATGGCAATGAGTTGTTGTTGTTAATCTTTTTATAGTTTTGCAATAGGTATGTTTTGTATCATATAAGAGGTGAAAATATCCCATCACCAGTTGAAAGATTTTTGCCTTTAGATTCTGTTTTTGCATATTTTATATCATGGTTTCCTAACAAAAGCTTATTTTGGGTGTTCTGTATATCCCTAATTTTTTTCCTGCATTTGAATGAAACATTTAATAAGATTGATTTTTGGTTTCACGAGCCTTTTGCTTGTCGCTGTTCCATATGGGCAAATTCAAACATGAAGTTCTTTAATCGTGAGAGATAGTAGTTTGTTCAAATTCTGCTATGCTACCGTGCTATATCCACTATTCGACAACACTTTGTACTAATAGCGTATCAGGAGGGGAACAATAACAATTTGTTCGAATTATGATGTGCTATAGAGCCATAGTGCCTCTAATTGACAACACTCCAAACATGTCACTTTGATTTTTAGTATTTGAAAGGAAGACAGTTATTTCTCATTCTGGTTTGCTTTGCAATTTAATTTTGATGAAAAGAATGATGAAGGTGTGTTGTGGCATTCTTTCAGGTTGCATCGGGGAGTAATAATCCGTCACAAGGAGGTGTGTCTTCTGGTAAGCAATAGAGATTATTTGAACTTTACTCTGGATGAAACATTTTTATTTATTTTGGGATTGAAATATGCTGAAAAATTCATTTTGTATTTGTCCTATTTTGGGGTTAACTAGCTAGACTTCCACAAAAATTCCACCAGTCGATCTTTTTTGGCTTGCAATTCATCTTAATAGCAAGTATTTTTTCTAGGATAGTTCTGGTTAGGCTTATTATTACACAATGTAAATGAGGGAGATTTTTATTTTGTAGTGGCCATATAATTAAATTTGTTTTTGTTATGGATATGAAAATTTCACACTTGTTGAACTGATCAATAAGAGCTTATGTTGATAACATACTTTATTTTGTCGTTTACTTATTTTTCAGGAGGAGCTTCTGGTGACAAATCTAAGGTATGCTGTTAGATATGAACAACTGTTTCATCTTTCTTCTTTATCCTTTTTACATGCCATACTTAATTTGCTATGGTTATTGCTTTCGTTCCCTTTTGGCTTTATTTTAGTGAACACTATCCGATCCTCCAATGATTAGTGCTTTATCATATTCATTCCTTTGAAGATTTTAGTCAATAAATTTGTTTCAAATTTTATTATGTCATCATATTGTTATTGTCGAGGACTTAAGCAGTGGTGTAAAATGACAAATTCGATAGCTATTTCATAATTTTGGAAAACTAGGTCTTGGTATAAAAAGAATCTTCCAAAAACTGATGTGATAATAGGTTAAAACTTTGAATGGTTAAATACATGGTTTACTTACAGTGAGGTGTATATATTTTAATTTCCAATAATTGATCTATAGTGCATAAAGAGAAGCTAGTTTTGAAGACTTAATCCTTATTTTACTGCTAAACTTAAACCTTGCATGCTTGTGCTATAAATAAATGATTTATTTGGGTTAGTGTTTGGAAGAGTTTCTGAAAATATTTTATGATGTGTCATAAAGTTGTTTTTCATCTTATTTTTATAAGCTCATTGTCATAATTTGTTATCAACTTAAAGTATACTCGATTCCCTCTTCGATTATAGAAATAACTTAAAACGCTTTAAGTAAGTTGTGTATCCAAATGCTCCCCAAATCTATGTTAAGTTCACGATTCATACACGTGTGAATGTGTGCATGCAAATGTGACTGCTTTTTATGATTAATGATTAATAAATGATTTCACTTTTAAGGTTCCCTGATTATGTTTGGTTTGGTATGCAGGACTCTGAGTTTGAAAGCAAAGTTGCAAAGCTTGTTGAGCTAGGATTTGAAAGACAGGCAGTTATACAAGCTCTTCAATTATTTAATGGCAATGAGGAACAAGCAGCTGGGTTTCTTTTTGGGTGATGAAAAGAGCAGTTCTTATTTCAAAAAAAGGATTAATCCATTTTAGTTGATTTTCATTTTTTATTTCCAATTTCATTTCAAATTGTAAAAAACAAGTTATAGACCTGATTGATGATATTTACAGTCAACTGATTGATTAATTTAAGGAATTTTTCTATTTGATTGATGACTAATTTATTGTTTCTCAACTCTATGCTTATTTAAGTGGCTTAATATTCGATTAAGTTAGTGACAAGAAAAGCTATGTTGGTATGAAATTTTCAGTTACTAACAAATATCTCTACTTCAATTAAAGTGATTCAGAATGTTTGCTGTGTTTAAGAAAAATGTGTTTTTGTATTTAAAATAATCTGGGTCTGTTTATGCTCATAAAAATTAGTTTATAACCGCACGCACTAAAATCAAGTCGTTTCTCAGAAGTTACTTGGTGTGTTTGTTCTACCTTAGCTAAAGTTGATTTTAGGTGAATTGATTTTGATTTAAAGTTGATTTTTTTTTTAAAAAACCTAGAACCCGATTCAAGAACCGAAGAATTTGAGGGGACCAATCCCACTGCTCACTTGTGGGGGCCCCATATCAAGTCAGAGTAAGCTCCTTATGTACCTGTCTATCGAAATTGGCACCTTGGGAAATCAAACTTGAGACCTCGAGAGTTTACTCCGTATGTACTTGTCTATCGAAATTAGCACCCTGGGAAATCAAACTTGAGACCTTGAGAGGAGCCCACTCGAAGATCTCAAGCCAAACCATTAATCCAACCTCAAACGGGTTAAAGTTGAATCTTAAAAATGTTTTTATATGGCAAAATTTACATAAAACTGAACAATAAATTTGTAGCTAAAATTGTTCTCTCCATGGAAGCTCTAAATACATTTTCCCAACAAATAATTGGAAGCTACAAATCTTAGTTTAAAAGTTGGAATTCATTTTGGATAAAAAAGAATCTATTCAGAAAAATCTAAACCCTTAAATGGTCAAATCTTACTCCGTATGTACTTGTCTATCGAAATTAGCACCCTGGGAAATCAAACTTGAGACCTCGAGAGGAGCACACTCGAAGATCTCAAGCCAAACCATTAATCCAACCTCAAACGGGTTAAAGTTGAATCTTAAAAATGTTTTTATATGGCAAAATTTACATAAAACTGAACAATAAATTTGTAGCTAAAATTGTTCGCTCCATGGAAGCTCTAAATACATTTTCCCAACAAATAATTGGAAGCTCCAAATCTTAGTTTAAAAGTTGGAATTCATTTTGGATAAAAAAGAATCTATTCAGAAAAATCTAAACCCTTAAATGGTCAAATCTTAGTCAACGTTAGTTTTGTTTTCTTGATTTTCTTTTTCTAGGAGTAAATTCAGATCACTTTATAATTATAATATTTTGAATACAATTAGATACATCAATGAAAATATAAATACGGAAAAGGATGTGGTTACCTTTGATAAAGTGCAAGTTACTACTCCATTGATTTGCCTCCAAACAAAATCAATCTTTTTTTTTTGAGCAAAGACAATTACGTATTTCATTCAAAAATAGAGAATGTACATCATAAAAGACATGGGTGGCTAGGGTGAGATAGAGCTCTAGCAATATTGTGAGCTATTCTATTAGCTTGCCTCCTTACAAACGATACTACATAGTCAGATTTACTTATCAGGAGAATTTTACATTCCAAATCTAAATCCCCAATTTCATTGAGGGAAAGGTTGGAGTTATGCAGTAAGTCAACCAAGAGTTTGATGTCCGTCTCGAACACAACGTTATGAAAGTCTTTAGAGATTGCCAATCTGAGGGATTCCAAGAGACCTATAGCTTCAGCCTCAAGGACGATGACTGATAAGTATTTGTAATCTGACTTACCAAAGAGAAGGCTACCTGATGAGTCACGGAAGCATATGCCATAGCCCATGGCTGAGTTACCGTTGAAGATTGTTGCTAGCATCAATCTCTATATGAAGATCATAGACACCATTTGATTGTTGCTAACAAACCACACGCTTCACCTTCATCATCCGAACAAATAAGACTTATCCGTTCCATCTGGGTACTAGAACAAAGCTCCCAAATTGATCTCTTATACAAAAATTTCATCCTAACTCAATTTTGGATATTTGAAAAGTAGGAATCATTGTTACACATATACCTACCAGTGTGCGCTACTAACAATCAACACTTTTCACCAAATAAACCTCAGTTTTATCCAGCTTCCAAACCATCCTGCTTAACTGATTCAAAGAGAAGAACCTAGAAATTTTTACTTACAATACGTTGTCAAAAAACGTAGTGAAGCAAGCAAAATTCCAAGATTTAGAATCTAATTTAGAAAACTGAATACACATAATTTATTAAGTAAATGTGCATATCGGTAGGAGAAGAAAGGCTAGAACTAACAATCAACCAATTTTCATTCCACCTGCCCTCAACGTTTTCTTACCACATTATATTCCCTTTCAAATGCATCAACGTTTCTAAATATTGGTCGATGGCATGGTCAGAACATCTTTATCGTATTTATTGAAAAAAATATAATTTATTATTCAATTCTGAAATAATCATGACATTTTTCATTAAAAAAAAGATAAGCATAAATCAACACAACTAATAACACCATGTTAGTATTTTAAGTCACCAGAGCTCAAATCCATAGCACCAAGATACATATTGTTGTTTTGGTCCAGAATACAAACACTTACGCAATTGATCGATTTTGCCACTGTTCTCCCTTTCCAAAGGGAAAAGGAATTGACAGTTGAAGATAACAATAAATTACTAATACTTAAGTTCAAAACAAAAAAGGAGCAGTAATTCTTTCATTACAAGACAACCAAAATTTGATATTTCTGTAACAATCCATCAGCAAGCATTCATAAATAACTATTTTATAACTCTTCACTATAAGATCAAAACCTTTCTGCCATCCTAGAAGTAACGGCTCTCAACTTGGAATATACCTTTCCTGCCGGTGATCCCATAATTAGGTAACAAAGAGAATCCCTAGCAATCTTGATGTTTGCAAAAGATCCCAGAATATGAATTTTGGTATCAGCAATCACAATTCTAGTCTTTGATGCATTCTCAATTGTAAACTTGGTTTTACCACCTTTTCCAGATAATCTTCCAATAGCACGGGATAAGTGATCACCTCTAAGTGTCTTAACATCCTTGATCTCAAATGACTCAACATAGAGCTCATCCAAACGCAGAATAGCAATAGCATCTATGACATCAAAACCCAACATGAAAGCATGGACAAAATCAGCACATTTTTGCAGGTTACTGATGTCAGGTGTATCGTGCCTTGTCTTCAACTCAACTTTTCGACCCTTCAAATTCATTCGGATGTCAATTTTCATCTGCTCATATACAGGAGTATAGATGTCCATCCAAACTTTCTTGAGAGGTGTATAACGATGTGGTGGAACTGATACCTTGCGAAACTGAACCGCAGCACCAGGCATCTCATGAGGTTTCAGAGGCTCAAACTTTGGCTTTGGAGGCAAAACTTTTTGTTCAGATAGGACATTGTCAACTTCCATTGAAGATGATGCCATTGTGCAACTGTTAAAAGAGCACGAAAAAAGTTGATTAAAAAATATAGAGATGCAACATAAAAAATGCAAATTTAATAAGTAAAATCTACTACTCAAGTAGTTCTAGATATCAAACAAAGAAGTTCAGGGAACATTTTATGGTTATAGTAAACAAACACTCCTACTGCTACTAGCACTTTGGTCCTAACACGGAATACAAAACTTAGCATAACACTAACACCTCATATATGTAATACATTGCAAAGTTCAATGATTTAAATCTTATGCCAACGTATCAAATAATACACTTCATCCATTCATAATTTTTGAAACATTTTCATCTCTATAATTTCAGCATCAACTCAGAATCTATAACCTTTCTATTTCTTGAGTGTGTCGCGCACTCTCGTAAGTGCCCTTGCATGTGTCTTTTATTAATTAGTTAGTTTAGCCCATCAAATCAAATAACTAACAAAAGACGCATTCAAGGATGACCTAACACATTCAGGTACCAAAATAACTCCTTAATCAGAAACTCCAGAACCCACAAATTGAAATTGAAATTTACAGCACAAGTGTCAAATAATTGATGCAAAAAAGGGTGATATATGCATCCAAGCTAACATAAAATTCAGAACAAAATGAACATAAAAATTAAAAGTCTCCAAAAAAATCAACAAGGTTGAAATTCAAAGTATCCGCAGTGATAAACTAATATTAACACATAAAGAGCAAGCCAATTAATTGGTTAGGGAATTTCATCAAACAGGTGGTATGCAAATTTTCAAAACAATCGTAATTATCAATCGCGCAGCTTTGGCACGCAATCGTGGTACGGATTAGAGCTCTGATGCGACGTAATTGGCGGTGGAATCGCATCATCGATAATTAAGAAAAAAGGGGTACCTGGACGGACTTTGTTGGTTTCTGGTGGAAGAAATCGAATTCCGGTGGCGTTCTCCGGCAAGGTTGGGGCAGTTGAGTGCGGCGAAGAGCTACTCCAAGTTGTGTCTGCCACAGAACTTCAAAACTGGAGAGAGAAAGAGAGGAAGGTTATATCAAGAATTTAGGGTTTTATAACCAACTGGATTCTATTCTTTTGGGCTTGGGCTTGCTTTTATAATGTAGATTCATATTAATTGCTCTTTAGACACCCATTGTTTGTGATAAATAATTTACAATTACTAATCACTTTTAATTCTCTCATTGATCTCATTTTTTTTATGACGTGACCATGGTGACTGTGCAAGGAAGTTGCAAACTCAAAAAAATTGACATAAAAGGATGAAAATGTCCCAATATTGTTTTCCAAAGAAACTAAGTTAGCCAACTGAAATTGACATTAAAGAAAATGGAACATGAGTCCTTGAGATGAGCAACGTACTTCCATTCTTGTTAATTGCTTTTTTGACATTCAGAAGTTCCTAATAACACAAGTAAATTACTAAAATACCCCAGCGGTAGTTAACTACCGTTGGGTTATAACTACAAAACCAACGGCACTTAACTGCCGCTGAGTTTTTTGGTCATTTACTTGTGTTGCTAAGACATATCACATGTCAGAAAAGCAATCCTCTCCATTCTTTAGGGGTTGATGTTGCTCTTCTTCAATTCAGGTGTCCACAAAATTTTGGTCCTGGCATCGAGGCCTGTATAAAGATGAAAATTGCTTTTCCCACATAATAATTTGCTTAAAAACACATGAAAAATATGTTTTTACCCCCTAACGGTAGTTAACGGCAATTCCACATATAGAACTTAAAAAAAACTCCAACGGTAGTTAACTACGGTGGAGCATGAAAATTGTTATTTTGGTTGGAAATAACAAGTGTGGGGTATGTTATTTTGGTCAACGATGGTTACTACCGTTGATTTTTTTTATTTTTTAAATTATATATTTGGAAAGATCGAACGGTAGTTAACCACCATTGGAAGCAAAAACGTATTTTTCATGTTTTTTTAAGCAAATTATTTAAGATATGGAGCCTTGTACACTTTTAGCTTGACTGAGAATTTGATGCGAGATGGGATTATTTTATGGAAAATTCTATGGTGAAGTCGTAAAAATGACTTTTCTGATGAAGTTAACACTATAACATCAAAAGTGTAGTGAGTAACATCTCACTGTTTGTACAGTGGCATCAAAAGTTCAGTCTCCATAGTATCATCAATTCATCAGGTTAACAAGACTACACTTAATCTAATTTTATCCTACCTTGTTTTAAGTGTAACACCCCACAAAGTGTAACACTTAAGACTATCGCATAATATCACCAAATCTGATTGCATGTTAAAGATGTCAATGATAAAATAGTACCTGTAAGTCCAAAATGTTGCAAACATTACTAGATGAATTACTATTGATCATTAATCAATAATCAATAATTTAAAAATAAATCAAACATTAAAATCAAAATTAACTTTTTCAAAAAAGTCAGTTTTCTGACTGCACCGAGAAGCTCTCTTTATTTTATACCCAAAATCTGAGCTGGTTAAATTACCTCGGTTTTTGGCATGCAGTTTAGAGCAAGGATTAAACCAAGATATGCACATTTTAGAAATTCGAGGTGATTGTCTTGTTATGAAGTGTTAAATTTTTTATAAGAAAAACTAGATAGATAAACCCTTAATTTACAACTCAACAAAAATTAAAGCAAAAACCTGAATGCAAACTGAAAATAATTTACAACCTATGGTCTAGCAAATGGAAAATCACACTTCAAACTACATTTTGACAGTAAGTTAGAAGTGAGTACGGCAACACTACTACAATCGACCTTATCCCAATACACAAGATTTCTTTTGGGGAGAAAAGTTGTGGAAGGAGCAAAACTTCACAATGTATTATTTCACTACAACAAAAACATTTCTTAAAGAAAAAAACATGTATCCAAAAAGAGAAAAAAAGGACAATATAGACAAGCAAAAATGCTAATCGCTTGAGGAGTCGTCATCACGCTCTTCATGATCAGCAACAACTTTCTCTATGAACCTCTTGCGAACTCCATCAATGACGGCTTGTCTTGATTCCTCGTCTCTGCTCTGGCCATTGTTAAGTACAGGATCTGATTGGCACAGGACCAATGCAACACCTGATGTTACAAAACAAGCAAAGAATGAAGGGAGTAGATTTAGACTAAAGTATAACAACAATGTAAGTTGTTTTTTTCAAAACATAAAAACTATACAAGAACTTAAAAAGGTAAAGATGTGGAAGGAGAGGTGAATGACTGCAAGGTGCAATCAAGGGGCACAACTTCAACCAGATAAGGGAACTTTTTGCCTATGAGATGCTGATAGGAATTCGTATCAGTTTCGACTTCTATATTAATGTGTTACTGTAAAACTTAGGAAATACTAGGAAAGGACATAAAAGCTTCAAAGCCAGAGAGAATTCTATTAACACCAACAAAAAACAATATACTATGGTATAAATTTAGGCCCTAATTCTATCATGTAATTGTGAAAACGAGTTATAATTGTGAAAACGAATTAAATACCTTCAGGAGTACATCTTCGCCCAAACCTATTCATACCAACATAATTTCCTTTAACAGCTCCATTGTTGTACACCAACAAAGTAGGAAGATTACAATCAGGGTAGTTGGGAATGCAATCAGTGGATATTATCTTCACAAATTTTGTTGCAGGATACATTGTAGCCAATTCTTCAATGCATTGCATCAACACCCCACATTCAGCAATCCTGTTGAACAGAACACAATAGAATTCAGCACAAGAAACATAACATCAAAAAATTTGAGTTGAAAAGCAATTGCTACTAAAGCATACCCGTCATATTATAGGGGTGAAAAACACTATAAACCTTTTATAATATTAATAATTATTTTAGAATATTGATAGTGTGCTGATTTAACACCCTTCATATTTTATCTCTATGGCATGCTGCATCACTGTGTTGTGTAGCTAGGTTCCATCCTGCCAATAGTAGAGTTGCAATTTGCAAAATGTGCTAAGCTTATTGTAGTCTCAGTTGAAAAATCAGTTTTGTGAAGCATAAACCCATTCCTTTTTCCTGCTGTTGTTGCAAGTGGAGGTGTGACTCACTTACAAGTTAACACCACCCTTACAAAAAAATAGGCTCTTGCCTTAATATGAGTAAAAATATAAACACATGTATAAATTAAAAAAAAAAAGCAGGTCCTTATATTAATATTAGTAAAAATATAGACACGCGTATAAATTAAAAATATTAGGTACTTATATTGATATATAAGTAAAAATATAGACACATATATAAATTATAAAAAGAGATAATCGTGTTGATATATGAGTAAAAACATAAACACGTGTATAAATTATAAAATTTTGATACACATATTGATATATGAGTAAAAATATAGATACTTGTATAAATTTAAAAAAATTAGGAACTAGTATTGATATATGAGTAAATATAAACACGTATATAAATTATAAAAAAAAAAATAGGTACATGTATTGATATATGAGTAAAAATATAGACACATGTATAAATTTAAAAAGTTAGTCTCAGGGTCTTAGGAAGATTCTCATAAAACAGGAGTTAGTCTTAGAAAGATTCTCATAAATCAAAAGTTGGTCTTAGGAAGATTATCATATTATGCAATATTAGTTATTAGGAAGATTCTCATAGAATAGAATCTTAGTTCTTAGGAAGATTCATAAGTTTAGGTGTTATAGGGTGGGTTTGGCCAAACCCAAAACCCGAACCATATAGGATACTCCGGTTTGGGTGAGATAAACATCCACCCGTTATATTAATGGGTGGATTTAGACAAACCCACTAGTTTCTGGTTTGGTTTGGGTAGGGTTGTGGGTTACTCAAATTTTATTTTTTTTTGTTAATATTAAATGACACGTCCTCGTATTTTTTCTCATAAAAATTACTCAACTTTTTATTTTCTTAAAAAAATTGTGTAACCTATTTCACTATATTTTAGCGTTATAAAATAATAAGTTATAATATTAAATAACAAATTTTATTATAAAATACTTGCAACAAACTAAAGTTGGATGACGTAAAATTGATTTAACATCAGAATAACTAAAAAGTGCAACATCATAATTTGTAACTCTAACATGTTTTGATTTTCAATATAGAGGATGTGTTGTGTCAATTTTAAAAATTAGACTTTGATTTTCAATATAGAGGATTTGTTGTGTCAATTTTTGAAATTAGACTTGATTTATAACAAATTATTTATTTATTTTAAAGAAAGATTATAGCCAAAACCTTTTGTTATTCTCCACCCTCCCTATGAAAATGAAAATAAAAATAAAAATAAAAATATGAATATTATTGGGTAAGTGGGTTTATTGGGTCTGGGTCTGATTTTACCCAAAATCCGTTATTTTTTATGGGTTTATCATTTTTTAAAACCATATCTACCCAATCACCCAACCCAACCCAACCCACTTTTTTGGGTTTTTTGGGTGGGTTTGACGGGTTTTTTCGGTTGACCCAACCCATGAACACCCCTACATAAGTTAGTCTTAGAAAGATTCTCATAAAATGGAAGTTAGTCTTAGAAAGATTGTCATGTTAGAGAGTATTAGTTCTTAGGAAGTTTCTCATAGAGCAGAAGTCAATCTTTAAAAGATTCTCATAGAATGTTAGTTAATATTTGAAAGATTATCATAGAACGTTAGTTAGTATTTGGAAGATTCTCATAGAACGAAAGTTAGTTTTTGAAAGATTTTCATAGAACACAAGTTAGTCTTTGGAAAATTCTCATAGAACGGAAATGATTATTTGGAAGATTCTCGTAGAACGGAAGTCGGGCTTTAAAAGATTCTCACATAACAATAGTTGATATCAATACATGGACCTATTTTTTTTTTTATATTATAATTTATACACGTGTTTATATTTACTCATATATCAGTATGAGTTTCTATTTTTTTTTTATAATTTATACAAATGTCTATTTTTACTCATATATCAATATAAGTATCGAATTTTTTATAATTTATACATGTGTCTATATTTTCAAGATAAAGTTTCTTTTTCTGAGTTCCTTAAACAACGCTCTTAGACAGTATTTGAATTCCATCCATTTAAGTGATTCCAAGTTTTTTCTAATTTTTTACATTATTTCCTAAAATACCCTTTATTAAATATTACATTCCATTTTCCATAACATATTGATTACCAATGAAATCCAAACAAGCTAAATTTTACATGTAACCGTGTCTTTCAATCTCAGTGATTCAATTAATTATTCTTGGACTAATCCAACAGCTTCCATTAATTCTTAGAAGATTGTTTCAAAAAAAAAAAAATCAAAAGGTCATGCACCGTGCAAGACCCACTAAGCCTGCGCACGAGAGACAACACCAAATACTCACGTTGACTTAATAAGAAACGCTAGCAACACACATTCTAACACACATTTTTCAATATATTTTTTTTGATTGGTTAAAATTTACATGAGACCCACAAAAAGTATATAGGACCCACATGATTTGGTGGGATCCATTTGAATTTTAACAAATTAAAGGGAGTGTGTTGAAAAGTGTGTGTTAGAATGTGTGTTGCTAGCATTCCTCTTATTTAATTTATTGAGGGAATGATTGATGGTTTATTACTTCCCTCAAAAAAAATGATTGATGGTGTATTTTGGTTTTTAAAAAAGGGAAATGTTAACTTGTCAAGATAAAAATCTTAAAATAGAATGAAACAATAAATATTGTATTGAAAATATAAACTTTTAAGTTTTTAAGGTTATGAATGTACAATTTTCAAAGTTAATTTTCTTTATTTAGATTCTTATCTTGTGCCCTTAATGCACAAGTTAACAAGACCCTTTTAAAAAAATATATTTGAACATATTTTTGGGATAACTTTTGTGACAACTTTCTCTTTTATACTCACATTATTTTTTACTTTATCTCTCTATTGATTTAGTTTTCGTGCAAATACCTACTTTTCTTTGTAAATTATGGTTGTTCCATAAGTTCTTAACGAAATGGTTGTTCAAATAACACTCCTTTTTTTTTCTCTCTATCATGTACAAATTTGTAATGTTAAGAAATTTAAAATAGTAAGTTTGTTTTTTAAAATTTGTTTTGGAATTTGTGTCTTTTACATTAAATACATAACTTTTTAATAATTGATTTTTGTTTTTTAACATAAAAAATTGCTAATTTTAGTTCCTTTAACATTAATTTTAGTTCCTTTAACATGTGTAATATTGCACATGTTAGACAAACCTTTTTTTATACTCCTTCCATACTTTTTCTAAGACTACTTTACAAAAAAAAGTTTTGTCCATGAATATTAGATTATCTACAAATTTCTAGATACAATTATTATTCTTTTTTCAAATACACCCCTCATTAATATTATCGATATACCTTGAAATATGAAAAGTTAATATTAGATATCTCTATAGACAAAGGGTAATTTGATAATAGTAACATATATTTATGAAAAATTTATTACTTCAAACACTTTTTTTAATACCTGCGATTTTTGTAAAATATTCTTATAAAAAGGGACAAAGGGAGTAGTTGCTGCATTCTTACTATTATTATTAGTGTCTTGCTAATTAATACTATAAGACACTCTTTAAGATTTTAAATTAAGAAATTATGTATTGTTGAATGAAGAAATTATTTATTAAAAAAGTCAAATATTTCAGTTTTTGATGCATTGATTTTATGAATTTCTATAAAAAATAAATTACTATTTAAAGTTATTAAACAATGCTTTAAGGGCACTCGTTAGGAGAAAGCTAATATGTGTCTTTAGAACACTTCTTAATATACCAAAGATATGAATTTTGTAATGAAAATTGTGTTTCAGGTTTTTAAAAACGTTTGCCGTAAAAAAATGGTTTTTAAAAAGTTAAAAAGTGTTATTTTCAAGACATAATTACTATTTGTAGATGCTTTAACATGTACCCTAGATCATAAGTTGACATCACTCTTTTATTTTAATAGGAAAGTCACATTTTCCATACAATTAAGTTAGTACACTCTCCGGTTTCAATAATAATTAATAAATTTATTGTTTAGTTTTATTTAATAAAAGATGTATATGGTGTATATATATTTTGCGTTACCCTAAAATTCATCAATATACCAACTTAATTGTATAGAGAAGGTGATTTTTCTATTAAAATAATACACAAAATAAAACAGGGGTGTAAAAGAAAATAAAAATGATATTTTTTGCCCATATTTTTCTATCAAGACAAAAATAAATAATATTTTTTCAGAAGTTATTCAGTACATGGATTAGGATATTCTCTATTGAAAAAAAAATTAAAGAAAAAAGAAAAATGTTAACTTGTGCCTTAACGGCACAAGATAAAGACCTAAAAATAGAATTAAAAAATAAATATTGTATTGAAAAGATAAAGTTTTAAGTTTTTGAGATTGTGAATGCACAATTTTCAATATTAAATTTCTACACTTATTTTCTTATTTTGTGCCTTTAAGACACAAGTTAACATGATCCAAGAAAAAAATGTGTTAGATCTAAATCTTAAAATATACAAGGAGTGAATTTTAAAATTTTAAAAAATAGATAAGAATTAATTAAGGGTTGAGATTAAAAAACATGAGAAAATATGAGAGTTTTTTTAGAGAATCATTTTGCAAAGAACATTGTAGGTTAGAGAAAATAGCTCCCTATGAATATAGGACGGTCCGACTCAATTTGCTTTTGCAATTTGGTCCAATAAATCAAGTTAAGCTGAGCCAAGTGGCCCTACATTAAAGATTAAATTAAAATTATATTTTTTGAGTCATATGTTAATTTGTGTTTTAAGGACACAAGTTAAAGAGTTTAAAAGTTGCGATATTTTCTTATAAATAAGACAAATTTTTTTTAATTTTTTTTTCATAATAAGGGTTGGAAAGAGTATAATATATGATGTGATTTGAATTTGATCCAATATTAATAGAAAACAACGGAGATTGGGTGCGTGATGGAGGTGGGGGTGTGGGTGGAGGGTGTTTTAAGGATTGTATCTCTAAGAAGGTGAGGAATGGGAGAGATACTTTGTTCTTAACAGATCCGTGGTTGGGAGGTATGCCGTTGGCGGTGCGGTTTAGACGTTTGTATGATTTATGTGCCCATAAATTTTGTACGGTTGGCGAGATGTCTTCTTTAGGTTGGGAGGAGGGGGAGTGGCGTGGCAGTGGAGGCAGCAGTTGTGGGAGTGGGAGGAGGAGTTGTTAGGAGAGTGTAGGATGTTGCTACCTGATGTTACTTTGTAGGACCAGACTTCCGATCAGTGGAGGTGGAGGCTTGATCCTAGTAGCAGTTACTCTGTTCACAATGTCTATTAGATGCTCACAACAGATGACAATCATACTTTGGACGTAGCTTCAGATTTGATTTGACACAGATTTGTTTCGGTAAAGGACTAAAGGTGTCTATTCTTGCATGGAGACGTCTCTGTAACAGGTTGCCAACCAAAGCTAATCTGGTGGCTCGTGGGATCCTCACTCAGGAGGCTCAAATGTACGTGATTGGGTATGGAGTAGTGGAAACATCACATCATTTATTTTTCTCTTGTACCATATTTAGAGAGTTATGACATTTAGTTCGTGATTGGATTGGAGTATCTGGGGCTGATCCGTATAACATTGATGACCATTTTCTTCAATTTACTTATTCGACATGTGGTTCAGCAACTAAAAGATCTTTTATGCAACTCATTTGGCTCGTTTGTGTTTGAGTTTTATGGAATGAACGTAATAATAGGCTATTTGGTAATAACGAAACCAATATTTGTAACTTGTTGGAAAAAGTCAAAATTCACTCGTATTGGTGGATGAAGGCAGCTAATGTTGTTTATGTTTTAGGGATTCATAGTTGGTTGACGTTCCCGCTCGATTGTTTGGGCATTGGTTAGCCATGTATGTTTTTGGGTTTGGATTCTGTTTGTGAACTCTAATTACACTATTTTGGCATGCCTTGTGCTGAAGATGTGACGTTGTTGTTGTTAATATATATATTTCATTTTTTCTTCTTAAAAAAAAAATAGAAAACAATTATACATTATTATGTAAGACCATTTTACCAGTGTATGACAGAGAAAATTCTCTTTAATAAATAGAAGTAGCATAGATAAGAATTTCTCTATATGTGATGTTTTTTCGGGAAAATCTAATAATCGTAATCATATACTTACAAGAAAAGGGAGAAACCATAAAAAAAAAAAGACACCCATTAGTACATTGAGTGCTGAGATAACACTTTCGATAAATTTCACTGTCCTATTTTATAATTTACTTACCGGTCATGATTAAGTATCACAATTCTTATCTTATATTTCCTGACATCCAAGTTGATGCAATTTAATATTATTACTCATTTTACTCTACATAAAAAATGGAAGAAAATTGAATTATTTTAGCAATGTTCCATTAACTTTAGCGAGATAGGACAAGGCAAAGTATGGTGCCGACATCGATTGAATTCTAGAGATTCAATTGGTCTTTACTTCCATGAAAAGTTCAAATTTAATTTTCTTAAGCTTACAAAAAAAAAAACCTAGACAATATTTGGCTGGTGGAGGGTATGTGCTGACAATTTGTAGTGTATGGCTTTTAATGGTCCACTTTTAAATGTTTTTTTTTAATATTTTGATTAATTTTCTATAGATAAATTGGACCAAAATGTTGGAGGTTGGAACATTAGAAATAAAATCAATTGCCTTGACGTACACGTCAATTGTAAAGGTTCAATACTTATGTTTTTATTTGTTTGATTTAGAATTATCGTAACTATACTTTTTTTTTTTTTTAGGGAAATAACTATACTCCTTTTATATTAAATCTAATATAAAGTGATAAATTTCATTATAATATAAAACAAAATTAACCAGCCCACCTTTTGCAAATAAAAACTCCAAAAGCTCACTTTCTATATACAATATTTTGGGTTATATGATTATTAGGTGCATAGGGAAAAAACAATATATAAAATGACTACAAGTTAAAGTCGATATAAAAAGCATGTTTGAAAATCAATAGAAAACATGGGTCAAACCCAATACAAAAGTAAGCCCAACACAAAACCCTATAATATCCACTATCTTCCTAAAACACCCTGATATCCATCAGTTATGTAAGAGCAGCCGTCAACACATTTTCGACTCTTTCCTGCAAACATCCAAACTATCTTCACTCAGGTTGATTATGATTTGACGATAAGATACCACGTTGATTTTATGGTTGCGTTTTCTGGGTTTTCCACAAATTTCATCTTGCACTTTTTTTATTATCTATATCTGACGTGTTTTTTGAGTAAGCTCACTTTCTATATACAATATTTTGGGTTATATGATTATTAGGTGCATAG
>Ga0315915_1000273_pt1 | contig 47864 bp, 27 predicted proteins | sample MpolbnodulesMG_FD_207738 | JGI IMG/M metagenome (GOLD analysis project Ga0315915, IMG submission 207738) | Medicago polymorpha root nodule microbial communities from Los Angeles, California, United States - branched nodules | ecosystem: Host-associated > Plants > Roots > Nodule | place: USA... | reverse complement strand
GGTAATGTTTTGGACCAACTTGAAACTTTTAAAACGTAAGGGACCAACTCGAAACTTTTAAAACATAAGGGACCAACTTGAAAACTAAAATAAACATAAGGGATCAAACATGAAATAAAACCTTTTTATAAATTTTTCTGCATATAACTAATACGCATACGAAGACAACGCATTTTGTCCCATATCCAAATTCAAAGTAATCAATTTCAGAAAAATCTAACACTAAAACTGGCGTGCAAAATCAATTTTAGAACTGCATTCCATAAACCTATAATTGAATCGGTCATATGAAATCAAACATTTTTTATTATTTTACTGAAGGTAGCCATTTATAATTCACCTTATGCAATTAGTCCCTTTTACACATTTAAAATCAATAAATTTTAAAAATCACACACTAAATCTATTTTATGTAGTAATTTTCAGAAAATCCTAGCTCGTTATGATGATTTCCTTTTCATATACAATAAGACTCACTCCACCACAAAAACCCAATCAATCAAATTATTTCAGTAGTTAAATCAATAAACATTTCAATCATGTTATCATTCACGCACAATCTATTTAGTAAAAGCACACAAACAAATCAACGCAACAACTTCAATTCTTAAAATCTGACATGCATAAAGAACACTTTACTTTTCATCAATTAATTTCATTTCGCATAACCCCTAAATTATTTAATTTAGATTTTTCACGAGGGATGAGGGAAGGGGAAACCCACCTTTAAGTCTCTATGATGATGTTACTCCTATTTTCATTGCTCATTGATTCTTCTTTAATCTCTAACTTTTCGAATCTTCTCAATTCTTTGAAACCCTAAAATCTTCTCTCCATAATACTCCCTTGAATTTTCATTATCCCAACCTTCTCAAACCTAGAATGAATTACCCAACTTAAATTATACTTGCACGTGGTATTTGATCAAAGAAATTGGAGGAATTGGCGAGGACGAGGGTTTTGAGGTGAAAGGGTGTGAGAACCGGGAAAGAGAATGGTGAGAGAAATCATGTGAATTCTGATTTCTAACCTTAATGTCTCATACTTATGACAATTGTGTCAATTTACCTTCTTACCCTTGATTAATATTAACCATTACCTTTATGTTTCTTCTTCTTAGTTCTGGTCCCAAGTTTAGTTGGGCTTGCTTATATTTTTTGGTCTACTAATCAGTTTCTCCTCTAATTCATTTAAGTAGGTTAAGGAAGGGTAAGACGAAGAATATTTAGCTATGAAAAAAATGTGGGATGTTACAATACTACTCCCTATAACATCTAACCAAAGAAGAAGACACATCTGGAAAGGAGAAACGTTAAGAATGGAGCAAACAAAAGGTTAGCTTTGAGCAAGCTTTGCAAGGAAATTAGCACAATTGTTGGTGCTTCTATAGACAGGAGCGACGGTAAACACCCAATCAGTGTTGTGGATCAGACGAAACATCTCAAAAAGGAGAGGTTGAATTCAACTATAAGCAATAATATTCATTGTAACAAGACGAACCACCACAAGCGAGTCAGACTCAACAAGAATATTAAAAAGAGTACAATAGAAACCCTAAAATTAAGCAAAGACGAACCACCACAAACGAGTCAGACTCAACACACGATTCATGATACGACCTCCACAAACGGATGATCTGATTGAGATAATATAGAAACATCAATATTTAGTTTGTAAAAATTCTCCAGAGGAGAAATCCAAACCATACAAAACATCTATATAATAAGCGTTTATGCTATAAGCTATTTTTTCAATTAGTAACCTTGTCAGTCCAATTTTTTGAGTAGCAAAAAATTTAGAAAAGAAAAAGACCCTTACTTTTGAAGTCACCCACCAATTACTTCACTCCCATTCATTCTCATCCAGTACTATAAAATAACGCACCGACCTAACTCAACCTCTGTCCTAAATCTTGTTTCTTCAAATTTACACGCTCACCAGGTACGTTCTCTCTCTCTCTCTCTCTCTCTCTCATAGTTAAAATAATCACACGATTCTTGTACCTTAATTGTTCTTCGGGATTTGATCATTGATTTGTTTCTTGTTACAGAACACCACCTCAATCACAGTTTCACCTTCATCGGATTTGATTCCTCAATAATTCTCCATTTACTGCCACTAATTATTGGTACTTCTTTCTTTATTTTCTTCATTACCCTTTGTTTTTGTCTTTTCAATGAAATTATATGGATTATTATGCATAAAACTTTGTATGAGATTTTGGGTTTTGTGTTCTTTGCTTTTGCTAAAAAAAAAATGATTTTTTGTTTTTGTTTTTGTTTTTGTTTTGCTCCGATTTGGTTCTGATTAGATGAGTTTATGCCAATTATCCTATAAAGGTGAGTAATTTGGAATGTAAATTGGTTTTTTATGTTTAAATATATTATTCTTTGCTCAAAAATTTTATCTTGCTAGACCTAGGTTTTTTTTACTGGTTACTGGTTTTGATTGCTTTATTGTGAAGCTAAGTGTTAGAAGTTGCATAAAGTATGTTTCTTTTTATCTGGGTTGTTAATCTTGGTCTGAATGGGATTTTGAACTCTTGATTTAATGTATGTAATGGTCAAGGGTGGGTGAGGGTTGGGAATGTTGTTTGGATGTTAATGTTGATTTCAATCACTCGGCGGGTGCATCAATAAGTGACAACAGACCGGTATAATGATGGGAATATCAACAAGGCTAGGTTGTAGTCTTATTTCCTTCTCATCCATTAATGTAGATTGAATACATGGATTGAACTGATGCACATAAAGTGGAGTGATGTTTTGAGTTAGATTTGTGTGTCGAGTATTGTGTCTTTCAAACTCAAATTTTTTTTTGCGGGCGAGGGGTAGTTTTCAAGGATCTTTTAGTCCTTAGTTTGGTATCGTTATTCGTTACCATTGTTTTGCATCGTGCAACCTTGCATCAGCTCTGATTCTTGATCTATTGGTTCTAATTACAATTTGGTACAACGTGTTAATACTTGATACAAGTTGATAGTTTTTTTCTATAACATTCTTAACCTTCTTATGGGATGTAAGAACAAATTTCTTTCATGGTGCTAGTATAATGGTTACACCTATTTTGAGTCTTGTGGATAGAGTATCCATGCCTATAATATTACCTTCTCGCTATCTTTTTTTTTTTTTTTTTTATAATTTTTTTTTATCTAACGATGTCTTCACTCAATCCTGCGCAGGAAGTTCTGGTTTTCTAATACACTGATGGCTAACCCAAGCAGAAATTCTACACAAACAATGTCGTTGGACTCCATGGAACAGAAGGGGAAAAATATTACTGAATCTAATGCAAGCATAAGTCAATGTCCTTTAAGCCAGCAACACCGTAACTCCTTAGATGGTCCAGTAGCTATCCTTTGGGATATTGAAAATTGTCCTGTTCCAAGTGATGTACGCCCAGATGATGTGGCAGGTAACATAAGAATGGCTCTGCAGGTGCACCCAGTAATTCAAGGAGCTGTTACGACATTTTCTGCTTATGGAGATTTCAATTCTTTCCCGAGGCGACTTAGAGAGGGCTGTCAGAGAACCGGTGTTAAACTGATTGATGTTCCCAACGGGAGAAAAGATGCTGCTGACAAGGCGATCTTGGTTGACATGTTCTTATTTGCTCTTGACAATCCTCCACCGTCCTCTATCATGCTAATCTCTGGAGATGTTGATTTTGCTCCAGCACTCCACATTCTTGGTCAGCGTGGATACACTATAATCCTTGTCATCCCTGCTGGGGTTGGTGTTTCATCTGCCCTATGCAATGCTGGTAAATTTGTCTGGGACTGGCCAATTGTGGCTCGTGGAGAAGGTTTTGTTCCCCCCTCAAAGGCTTTGGTGGCACCCCGTGGAGGTTCAGTTGAGCTTGCTGGATATTTGATGGGATGCCATATCAATAATGACAACACTGATGGACAAAATGAAGAAGAAGCAATAGTTTATAGAGGGATGTCACAGAGCTATTACAACTCAAGGGAATTCTCAATGGTATCACAATCTCTGTCTGAATATAACTCACCATACATGCCTTGCTTGCCAACATCTATGAGATCTTATAGCCTTCCATCTGGAGTGAATGATGTTGCGGGAGGACCTATTCCTTATAGCGACAATACTGAATGCCAGATGTGGGTACAGCCTGGGGATTTAAATGGTCTCAAGGGTCAGCTGGTAAGGCTGCTCGAACTTTCTGGAGGATGTGTGCCCCTGGTCCGAATTCCAGCAGAGTACCAGAAAATTTATGGTAAGACACTTTTTATATCTGATTATGGGGCATTCAAGTTGGTCGATCTTTTCAAAAAAATGGATGATGCTATTTCTGTGGAAGGGAAAGGGGCTCGCAGATTTGTATATCTCAGAAACAGGAAGGGAGGTCCAAGTGCCCCTCAGGTGTCTCTTGCAAAGAAAGATAAGAAAGGAAAAAGGGAACTGGAAGAGAATGCAAATGTTGTCAATGGTAGCTGCTCTTCAGACGAGTTGTCAGATGAAGAACGAGTTGTAGAAGAACATGATGAAAGAAGTTTTAAAGGAAAGGGTAGTAAGGGGAGAGCAGTCAGATGTGAAATTGATGGCAGTGTTCTTGAGCAGTTTAAGTGTGAGCTGCAGGAGATTCTGGTCAGCTATTCCTGTCGGATACTTCTAAGTTGTTTTGAGGCTGTATACCAGCAACGATACAAGAAACAGTTGGAATATCAGAGATATGGTGTGGATAAGCTGGAGGATTTGTTGGAGAAAGTGAGTGATGTGGTAACATTGCACGAGGAACCAGTAAGCAAGAGGAAATTCCTGGCTGCTGTCGGTGCTTAGAAACTTAAGCAAGAAACTGCTTTGCTATTTTGTTTTAACCTTTCCGGTGTTTTTAAGGCTAATCCTAATATGTCTTAAGAGCACCGATTAAGGAATCAAAGGTGAAAAGCTTCTATCGAAAAATGTGGTATTTAATATTACTAATGCTATATTTTTCGATAAAAAAGGTTCTATATCTTGATTTCTTAACCTCAGGGTGCTCTTTGTGAGAACCCTTAAATGTACCACCAACGCTCAGAAAATACGTCTTTTCCCTAGCCACATCATCCGTTTCTGTTAATTTATTTCTTTTGTCTTGTAAACATGATATGCTGGGCGTAAGTGTTTTTTTATAGTCACTGTCCTGCATGTATTTGAACCTTGTAAAATTCCTGTGCTCCTTATTTCCAGTAAGTTGGGAGAATGTGTAACACTAGTAGCTTTTTCACTTTTATCCTGGATTCAATCTCGATAGTCATAAACAGTTTTTATATGTATGTTGACGTATTGAGATACTAATTCCTATTTGAACATCATTCTTTTTAGTTTTTATTGTTTTGGAGTTGATTGATTTTGGCCATTACTGTGATTGTTGCAAATAGATCATTAATTCTTTTTCCATGTAGATTTTCTCCAAAAGGTTGGTATATATTATCTGTTTTTCACATATTTGGACTCTCAAAGACCATTTTGCCGTAATGAATATGAACTTCAGGGACCAATACAACATTGATTTTGTAGGTTTAACAGGTAATCTAAAACAATTTCTTAAAGTGGTATAACAATGAACAAAGAAAGTTCATATGCAAAGGCAAGCCAGTGTATAAACTTTAGGGACCAATACAGAATTGTTTTTGTAGGTTTAAAAAGGTAATCTAAAACAATTTCTTAAAAAGAGGTATAACAATGACCAAAGAAAGTTTATATGCACTGCAAGCCAGTGTAGATGATATACGCAGAGAAAGTTATATAATTCTCATCTCTCCCAATCCAATATTCATATATGGACTCTTTAATGGTTTTCCTACTTCTAACAAACCAAAATTTTGAAGACAGTTAGTAAATGAGAAACTCCAGTCAAGAATCTAATAATTGTTTCAGACTGAAAATACATTTGGTGATGACTGTGCGGACCCATTTTCTAGTAAAAAGCTTCTACTACAATACGACCGAGACGTACTTGAAGAAGAAGCGAGATATCTTCCATCCCCGCTGTGAAAATTTCCTTCATTTCTGAGCATTTTTCCTTTGCTTCTTCTGCCTCTCTGCTCATTTCCTTGACTCTCCTCATCTTCAACAGCTTGTAGAAACTCAGTGTGCATTGGTTCCGATGTCTCATACAGAAGCCTAAGGACTTGTTTTATTGAAGGTCTTGCTCTTCCTTCTCTCTGTGTGCACCATCCTACTATAGAAATTACTGTTTGAAGCTGATCCAAGTCAAAAGATTCCCTCACATTGGGATCTACTAGTTCTAATAATTTAGTTTCTGATTCCATGTATGGTTTGGCCCATTCTACCAAATTCTTATTGTCTTGAATAGCTCTTCTTCCTGTCACAATTTCTAGTAGTAACACCCCATAACTGTATATATCACTTTTCTCGGTGAGCTCTTGAGTAACAATATATTCCGGATCCATATAACCTGGAATGCGTTAAACATCCAGAAATCAGTGTCGTCAATGATGCTGGTTTGTGCCCTCGGTTTCCAGGTATAGTACCGTCTTTGGAAACATATACGGGCCAAAATACCTAATGGAAACATGGTGAAGAAGGAAAGATTTATACCTGGAGTTCCCCATATTTCAGTGTTTACAGGTTCAAAGCATATCGAACCATCTTTTGAAGCTTGTGCAAGGCCAAAATCAGCTATCTGTGAAATTGGACAACATAGGGAATAATGAATTAGTTAAACTTTACTAGCATCTAATGGAACAGTGTAGATTTGAATAATTCATACATAACATCATATCAATCTTGTGGTGTTTTGAACTCTTGCATTGCAAAATAAATACTAATAGAAGTGGTGGCATGAGATCAGGGAATCATCCAACCTTAGCAACAAAGTTCTCATCCAGTAAAGTGTTGCTAGCCTTGATATCTCTGTGAAACAGTGGAGGATCACAATAGAAATGAAGGTACTCCTGCACATGAGAGAAAAAGAGATTTAAATATAAATTCCATAGAATAAAAAATGAAGCATAAAGTCAATCAAAGTCAAGGAAATTACCAGTGCATTAGCCACATCAATAGCAATTTGGATTCTAGTTCGCCAACTTAGTGGTGTTTTACCAGGGGCTGTACAAATCAACAAAATATATCACTTGAGATTATTGGGTTAGTACGGGAAACAAGCTAGTATATTGTCTGTTTTCTCACTATTTTAATGCCATTCATTTGTTGCATCCATGTATTATTTCCATATTCAGTATGGTAGAAGGTGATGCTAATTAGATGTTGCACAAAAGCACACAAAATTAGAACAGGAATTCATGCACATGAGAGAGCGAGATAAAAGTTTTTTTAATTTGTAATCCGTTCAAATAATATCTTAAACATGCTAGAGAAAACAATAGGCATACAATGAAGATGATCTTTTAAGCTTCCATTTCCCATGTACTCGTACAGCAGAAACCTGCCATTAACGCACAGAAGGGTTAGGTTTGCCAATATACAATGTCAAAGAACACAAGTAAGCACATAGAAACAAATACCTCTCTTGTTTTTTGATACAAAAGCCTCTTAACGTAACAAGATGCCGATGGTGCAGCCGAGCAAGAAGCTCAATTTCTCTGCAGAAGTCATCCTCTCCCTGTTCTGAGACTCTGTCCATTCGCTTTACTGCTGCAACTTGGCCATCACTAAAATGAGCTTTATATACCGTTCCAAATCCCCCTTGGCCAATGATGGTGCTAAACCCCTCTGTTGCCTTCTTTATCTCTTTAAAGTTGAACTTTCGAAACATAGATGACGAGCCTGCACCCCTCTCCCAAAAATTAAAAAAAACGACCTCAAACAGTAAACCAAAGATCCCAGGAAAAATAAATAAAGCATTGGTTTTGATGTTACTCTAAGAAAAAGAAAAAAATATAAAAAATGCAATAAATCAGAACCTTACCTTCCTGAAATTTCCATTTTGCCATAGAAGGTACAGTTTTCGAACTGGGTTTACCAAAATTATGAGGCTCATTTAGCTCTCTGCTTTTTTGGCGAATTAGAATTATCAAGACTATGAACATCACAAAAGCAACAGCTGTAACTGCAATAGCAATACATGGAACTAATGCCAAGTGATATGAATGGTGTTTTCCCTTAGTTGGTAGACCTAACAATAGTTGACTTGGGCTATCAGCAGCAACCGGTGGACTTGGCGAAACCTCAGGAGCAGGTAATGATGGGGATGATTCTGAAACTAGCATCACAGTTACAAAAATATGATCAGCTATGTTTTAATCTTATCAGTAACAATTTACTGACTTCATTTTATATGTTAAATGAACATTTTGGTCTTTGACAAGGAATCTCCACAGGAATAGCCGTGGGATTAATATTTAATAGGGAAAATGAAAGAGTTGAAACTTATCCAGTTTTACCATGCTTAATTCAATTTTATAATTCATTTTGAGTACTGTTTCTAGTCATGCTGTGAAAGGGATTTGAGCAACCATTGTTTATTTTATAAGAAGCTATCATTTATGATGATTATATATAACATTCTAAAGTAGAGATTTCATCCAATCCTATTGCTTCATATGAAAATGAGTCTCATGCATATAATTATGTATAGTAGCATTAACAAATGAATAAACTCATGTACATAGAGACAGCTTAAGGGAGTGTGTCGCAACAATTCTCGTTAAAACTTTTTATTTTAAACTGTTATTACCAGGAGTCCCGAGAAGTCCTTGAACGCCAAAGAAACAACTTGCAATATCAGTGGTATACATCTCATCTACTTGGCTTGCTAGTGCAGCAAAAGTAGCATCACGGCATGTACTCAGTGTAATATTATCTTCAATTCCTAATTGACGCAGATAACCAATGCTCGCGTTTACACACTTCTTACATTTACTTTCCTTTGCAAGAGGCAATCTGCAATGTTTTGTGACCTCCACAAATCTGGGAGATTGCAGCATCTGCATAACACTAGTTCGACCCTTGCATTCGTAATTAACGCGAATTTTTGTCCCGAATCCACAGAAGACTGTTGCAAGCCGTGGAACTCCATAAAGTTGCAAGTTCTGAGATATGGTTTGGAGGCAGATATCAGAGGTATTTAGAGGGACCCCTAGGTTGCTTGTTGCATTAGCAAAATGAGCAACAGAAATTGCAATATTAGCATTAATGTAGCGGCAACATTTTCCTCGCTCACCTTGGTCAGAGCATAAAGAGGATGCCAGTGTAAAGTTTGAAGCAGCAAAATTCAAAGGGCAATCTGCAAAAGGAGTAGCAATATCAGATCACTAAAACTAAATCACATTTATAATCCGTCACCTGCAAAGCTAACACTTCACTACCAGTACTTTTTGAAGATTGACTATTCATGATAACTCTCACAAGGTTAATATGCAGCTGCAGTTCTCAAGATATAATATATAAGCTGTTTCTGGGAAAGTATACAGAATACTATTGTCCTGAGAAAATCCCAATATTTGTTTCGTGAAATTCTCACCGTATTATTTTGTAATACATGCATCTTCTATTACTTTTACCATTTTGAGTAACTATATGAGCAACATGAAAGCTTTTGGCTCCCTAGCAAAGTCAAAATTTCCCTTGGATAATATTAAAAATATTGTGCAAATGCATTTAGCTTAATGAAAGGAGTTAATTACTGATTAGGATTCAAAGAAATCTTTAAGCTTGATGTTCACGGGAATGTTTCTTATTTAACTACAACATGCATTTTGACATTATCTCAAACATACAAGAAATTAATAAGTAATATTGAAGAAACATGTACGGGAATGATTTTGTATGAAAAGCACACGTTTACACACAGTGAACAATCTCGGCTGTTATATGAGTTTGGACGGCTCAAATTACACAATAACAAAATCAGTTCTAAACGACTTTTGCTGTTGATCTGAGATCAAATGGTTCAGATTAAAAACTGTGGGATGCAATTACTGTACCAAACCCGTTTCCTTTACTTCAGAGCATTGTTATGATTAGAGGAACAAAATAAGATAGCAGGTTATGTTTCAGGGATCCTAAAATCTTGCACTATCCAGTGGAAGCCCCGCTAATGTCCCTCTTCTTACAAAAGCTCATTGCATCCAAAGAATTGAGGCAACAAAGATGGAACTGGTGACTATTTCATCAAGGACAGAAATGATTTTGTATCACCAGTTACATGCCTTAAATTTCATTACAAAACAAGTCTAAGCCTATGTTTGGTTCCACATTTGGAGCATACAAAATTAATTTAGAGGTGTAAGGGTAACATTGATTTTGACATGTTTGGTTGCTCTCGAGTAGAATTGATTTTGCCTCTAGGATTGATTCTAACTGAAAGCTAGGATTTGTAGCTTGAGTCTAAACGTGATTTTTCAACTGAAATTCATTATTCAACTCCCTTATACGTAAATGTATCCAACCATAAACCACTTTACATTCAACTCACAACTAAGTTAATCAATTTTACAAAATCAAGTCAACATACCAATTCAAAATCAATTTTTATCACCAAATAACCAAACATGCATTAAAAACATCAATTTTATCCAGAGTAGCTCATACTAGTACAAAAATCTTAACAGAGAAAGTAACCTATATATGCAGGTATAGACTTATCCAATTACTAGTATTAAATGCAGTCAAAAATTGCCACTTTAAGCAGACCTAGAGTAATAACTGTCATTTTGCAATGCTATAAATCTTGGGTCTGCTGAAATTTTTCAATACTGATTTCTTCAACCATTCTAGTACTATTACTAAATGCTAATCAAGATACTTCTTCCCTAGTTCAAGCAACTTTATTCAAGAAAAGACAAAAAAGAAGAGAAAGAAAGTGAAAGAAACAAGCTTCATTGAATAGCCATTCAATAAATGCACTTGATTTGTTACACATAACAAAAAAAGGGTAAAAGGGGGTTGAAGAAAATGATGCAAAAGCCAAGAAAGGAAAGAACTTTATTTGAATGAATGAACTAACCAGCCATTAGAAGAGGGAGGTGCATTCCAAGAAAATGTAAGAAACCCAACAAAAAGAGAAGTTTGTAGAGGAACATGGTGGTGTTGAAAATGAAGAAAGTTGAAGAATTTAAGAAGTTGAAGGTAGTACTTGAATGCAAGAAGATGGTACTTGAACATGACCCATTTTGGGAATAGTGTTCAATTTGCAAAAAACAATATGTTTTTGAGACTTTTTAGAATGTACTGTGTATTGGTCTCTGTGTGTGTAGAGAGAGAGAGAGAGATTTGGTATAATGAATGTGTTGTGATGAAGAAGAACAAGAAATTTTTTTGATGCTTTTGTGGGGTACACCTTCATTTAATTAGAGTCTAGGGGCCAGGGTTACCCTTCATTTATTGTTGTTATGTTATATTGCTATCCTTCTCAAAATATCCATGTGATAATTGTTCCAACTTGTATGCACAAAATAATTCATACATAATGTATTTAAACTTAGGATTTACCATGAAATTTATTGGTTAAATGTGAGTTGACTTAGAATCTAAATTGTTGAATCAGTTGTATTATTTCAACAACCAAATTTTTACAACTCTAATGACCACTTATTAACCGTTCAAATATGCAGTTAATTAATCGTATTAGTAGATGGATTTTTTAACATGTGTAAGTATTTAGAAGTTTAAAATAGTAAATTTGTATTAGAATTATTAAATATATAGCTTCTTAATAAATCATTATTGTTTTTTGATAAAAATTGCTACTTTAACCACTTTAACATGTACAATATTGCTTATGTTAGAAAAATCATTAATAGATATATCAAATGTTAATGTTAAGACTTATTAATTATTAAGGTAACTTTATTAACCATAAGTTTGGACCTAATTAACTTTTTTTTAAATTTTTTTAGACGTAATTAACTATAATTTTCAGGTGTTCAAATCTCTACATTTAGTTTTTTGTTTTGAGAAAAAATATACATTTAGTTAAACACCTAATAAATATGGTTAACTACATTTAAATTCATAGTAAATTATATTGGTGATTAAAGAGTGTGTATATGATAATCGAGAAAATATTAGGTGGACAATAAAAAATATAGGTGTATACATCTTAAGAGAGAAAGAGATAAGAGAAAGTGATATGATAGATGTAATATGTTGATGATTTGATAGAAAGAGAGGTGGAGATAAAATAATATGTTGAATGAATATAAGATAATATGAGGTGTTTAAATATAATGGTTGATACTATATTCATTAATCATTTATAAAGTTGTCTAAATTTTGTTTTTTAGAGGATTGTCTAAACTTAGTTGTACACAATTTATTTGTCTTGATGAATATATAATAAAATTCAATTGATTTACACAAAAATGGCATTCGTTGTTGAAAAAGCAACGTGACAAGTATGTCCAAAAGATCCATTCTTGTCAAAAAAAAAAAAGTATGTCCAAAAGAGTTCAGATTCAGAGAAATATAAATGACAAACAAATCATGTTTTACTGCATTTATGACATGAATTAGGTCCATGGATGCATGTATTTATACTTTTTATTTGTCTTTTTTCTTTCTTTCATTTTATTGTGACAATATGACCTGTTATTTTGGCACTGGCATACAATTGAACCTTTGGTTTGTATTTTTTAATTTATTTTTTTGTTAAGTGGTTTAGTGGCTAGAATTCATCTTTTTCAAAGTGAATAAGTGAGGTGTCCGGGGTTCGAACCCTGGCCCCTGCATATAATAATGCATATCTCTACCATCTGAGCTATGCTCACGGAGATGTATTTTTTTACCTCTTTACTCAATGATAAAAGCTTCAATACCTCCATTTCCTCTTTATATAATTTAATCAAATGACTATGCAAAAAATATAATGAGTCACCTTCATAAGTGGATCGTTAAAAAATGTTTAAAATCTCAACATGTCAGAAGTCGATTGTCAATGATTTTCTTCGTTTTTACAATTGAGATAATGACTTAATTGATATCAATTCAATAAAAACCAAAACAAATAAATGTGTAGCTCAAAATAAACCTACATCAATTATGTCACTCTTTATGCCCTAAAAATGAGAGGAGTGTATGTTTTAACAACAACAAGGGAAATATCGTGTTCCTATGTACATTTGCCGTAGTTTTTGAGAAGCTGCTAATTGTAGAGTTTAGGAAAATGCACGATAGCGTCCAGTTAGTCCTAGGCCAAACACAGGCTTAGAAGTCACACCATTGTTTTGGTACATAAGTTTTGTCCCCAAAAAGGAGAGATTCTTTTCTTACATATTGTAAAAGCTTAATCCTTTACGTGACTATTGGTGTTTCTTTCCGTTTCGGCTGGATTTTGAGGGATGAAAGAAGAGAGGTTTGTCACATTCAAAAAATCCTAGTTTATAATTAACCTCTCAACACTGTTGAGGGCCACCATAGTCCATAGGTCTGGACCATCACTCCTAACAAACGTACTCGTAGTATGGACTTACCTGTATCCCCATGTGAAGTTCAATGGGACCTATGACTTATATAGCACTAGCATATGTGATGTGTGAGTGATTTGTTGTCACAAGAAAATAGTGAGAAGAGAGAGATTCTAATATTCAACAAAACAAAACATAAAAAACTAGAAGAGAAAAAGAAAAAAAAAGGTGTTCGATTTTGTGCAATTTTCAATTTTTTAAAATTATTTATGGTTTTAATTTAGATTAGTTTGAATTTAACACACTTCAATAAAAACAAATTGTTAATACTCTGTGAAAAAAAATAATGTGCAATATGAGTTGTCCTCATGAATGATTGGATACAATACGGGAGATAGATGAAGTATTTCAACAACAAAAAATAGTATTAGTCATATAAAAGACCGTAAATAACCTACTCGAGTTGTCCGCTAATATGTAATCAAGTGTTATGAGTTGAGATGCTGAAGAAGTATTAAGAATGAGTTAGAAATATTTTTCATTTTCCACTCTTTGAGCGATCGTTATAACATTATTGTTGCTTGCAACTATTTTTAAAATATACAAAAACTAAGCCATAGTATTTTTTTTATAATAATCCAACTGAGCTATCATAGGAATCTAATTAATGATAAGACCAAAACATTCTTATTATTCTAAGCTCCACAACCCTTTGGAATTGCTTAAGACAAATGTCATGGAATGGTCGGAATAAGACATCAAGAAGGCAAAATCTCAAATTTCAGCTTCAATTGATTTAATTATAGAAATAATTTGAGCAGAAGTAATGTAAAAGAAGTTGGATAAAATATAGAAACGTGAAATCTTGGATGTCTTCAATTTTGATAATGAAATATTTGCATTTTCTTGCATTGCAATTCAGTACATAATCTGTATTAGTAGCTTTGGTGTTGTAATTTGTTGAACAGAATTTAATTAAAATAGCTAATGGAGGTAAGTATGATTAAATTTTGCATTTTGCAATTTGCATGCTCTACCATTGCATAAATTTTACTCTTGCATCCTTGTTTTCTTGCAGAATTACCTTCTCATAGCAACTTTGATCAGTGCAAGTCTTGTATTTGGTTGCTATGTACTTGTTCAGGTACTTTATTATCATTAGAAAGTATATAAAACTCTTCAAAAAGTTCAAAAATTTTACATATTTGAACAATAAATACATTGTGAACCATAAATATTAAACACATAGTACTTTATACTAAGAAATTTATGTGATAAACAAAGGCATCATGACTCTAGACATTTCAGAATTAAATTGTAACACTTCATCCCAACTCTAAAAATTTGAGATTCTAAAAACTTAATATCATAAGTTGCGAAGTGTTAGTATATTCTCTTCATCTTCAATTCATCAAATAATCCATGATCAAAATTTTAAGTACATATTTTTGTTTCATGTGAGAAACAATTCATAACAGATTGGGGAAACATGCTCCCGCGACGTCAATGACTGTGGTACGGGGCTGCAGTGCCTGGAATGCAACTCACAAAGCCGGTGTACACGAGTCCGAACTTCAAGTCCTATTTCAAAAGTCCTTAGTCCTCATCATACATTTTTCATTTTTGTTCTTTAGCTGCTAAAATAAACTTTGTATAAGATTAATTATTATGAATGATTTGTATGTGTAGGTGATGGAGCTTCCATTCAACCATTACTCATGGCTTACAACTCACAACTCTTACGCTTCAAGGGCAGCAAATTTGAGTATAGACTCTAAAATTTCGTCGGTCATGAACCAGGAAGACTCCATTACAGATCAGCTGCGCGTACGTCAAAAGTTTTATGTATATGGAAATTATAGATTAAAATTAAAAGACTTTAGGAATCAAAATAAAGGGGAATGAAATAAATTTCTATACATTTGAATTCATTGACCAATCATTTTGCTTATAGGTGTCAAAAGTTCTATGTTTATAATTCTGTCTATAATTTTGCTTAGTAAAATTTTTTCTATACTTTTAATGAGCCATTTTCTGCTGCAGAATGGTGTGAGAGGAATAATGTTAGATATGCATGATTACTATGGTGACATTTGGTTGTGTCGCGGACCGTGCACAATATTTACCGCCTTTGTAAGAGATCCTTTAATTTTTCTGAATGATTATGCATAGTGAAAGTCTTCTAATTTCGTTTGATTTGGTAAAATCTTGATTAAGTTAAGCATTTCTTTTACATTGTTTAGAACACTGAGTTTGATTTATGAGCTGTTATCAACAGCAACCTGCTATTAATGTTCTGAGAGAGATCAATACATTCCTCACACGACACCGAACTGAGATCGTCACCGTTTTCATCAAGGATCGTGTAACATCACCAAATGGTGTGAACAAGGTGTTTAATAAAGCTGGTTTGAGGAAATTCTGGTTTCCAGTATATAAAATGCCAAAGAATGGAAGTGACTGGTTAACAGTTAAAAAAATGTTAAGATTGAATCATAGGCTAATTGTGTTCACTTCAAATGCAACTAAAGAGGCTTCTGAACGCATTGCCTATGAATGGAACTATGTTGTGGAAAATAAATGTGAGTTCCTTTTATTTTCTTCTAAGGTCAGATTATATAGGTTTTAATTCTTAGATACTGTAAGTGTAAATAATTTTACACTTTCAATCAATCATAATTGTCAGATCATTATAAATGATATAATTATGAGTCTCGTAAAATTTGTTGCAATTTGTTTACATTGTATTTTTTTTTCCACTCACAATGTATCAAAATAAACTCAATTATAAGTCTATATAGGCTTAAATGTCCTCTTCATCCTTTTATTTTGTCTAAATTAAAGTTTTGACCTCTGCATCTCTAAAATTGGATTATGGTCCCCATGTTTCATGACGTTTAGAATTTTGTACCTCCACTCAATTTTGAAGATTTTTTTGTTGATGTGACATCATCATTAATGACGTAACAATGAAGTAGTTTCTCTATTTATGATGTGACATCATATTTGACGTACCACTTCATTGTCACTTAATAACCACTCCCTCTGGTCTTATTTATAAGAAACATTTGACTTTTTTATTTCATTGCATAAATTATGTATTTGGTCTATATTCTAGACAAGATACATCAATTACTCGATGAATTTAAAAAGTCAAACTTTTCTTATAAATAGGACCAGAGAGAGTACTAATGATGCTTACGAGAAGAAGATAAAAACTCAAGTTGGGTACCAAAAGCCTGGTTATAAAAATTGGGGACTAAAACTTTAAATTGTTTCTTTTCTCACCCTATGTGTTTTTCACGCGCCATATGCAGTTTGGATTTTAGAATTCTAACTGCATAAAAAATAAAACCTCCAAAAACTTGATGAAATATTTCGGATTTTAGAATCCGAATAGGACGTGTAAGAACCTCATAGAGTGGAAAAAGTAATGATCAAAACTTTAACTTACTCAAGATAAGGAGATAATAAAATGCATTTAAGCCTTGATGGACAATTTTGATGACTTTGTGAAAATGCAGATGGAAATGATGGGATGGGAAGAGGTCATTGTTTACATAGAGCAGAATCATATCCAATGAACACAACAACAAAGTCACTAGTCCTAATGAACTATTACAGAAATGTCCTAAATTCCAATGAAGCATGTAGGGATAACTCATCCCCATTGATTCGCAAGATGCATACTTGCTATAAAGATGCTGGTAACCGATGGCCTAACTATATTGCTGTAGACTTTTACAAGGTACCATTTTATAACCATTTAATTTAATTTTAAGTTACAAATTGGTACATTTTATTGAATGGAGTTGATTGTGCATTCAGAGAGGTGATGGTGGGGGAGCTCCAGAAGCTTTAGATGTTGCAAATCGAAATTTGTTTGTGTGATTTCAGTCATTTGGGAGGTGTATTATATATACAATGTATGAAACTATACTTTCATGTCGTTTTTTTGGTTACATGAGATGTAGATCTTACATACATGCTTAAGAACATACGTTATATGGACGGTCCTCCACTATATATTTTAGTTAATAAGCATACTTTTGTTTTGACAAAATACATATATTTTGTTTGTTTTGGTAATCACGTTATTGGTGTGAATTATTTATTGGTTTTGTTCGTAATTAATCTTTGTTGAAGAATATGTGCATCTATAGTGGAGTCTCTCCTATAAACCACGTAATTTTTTTCATTCACAAAGTTCAAATTTGAGACATTATTACTTAAGAAATTTGAATTTAGTTTCAGTCGGACGAATATAATGTTGATAACATACATTTGAGTATATAATGAAGTGAAATTATACCTATAAAATACCTTGAAGGTGCATTAAAAATAAAAATCAGGAAGACCCTGGCATGAGTAAAATGTTGTGCTATATCAGAAGTTAGCTTTGAGCAGTTTGTAAGGACATACCAATCAATACATGAGTAGGTTATGCTGTTTTATTGCGTGGAAGTGGTGTAGTGTGTGATTTTAGCACAGTTTCTGCTGATATAAATGAGTTTATCCTTTTTTTTAAAAATCAGGAAATTTTTAAATTATGGTGAAAAAAGTCATTTAATAACATTTTTTATTAGACAAATTAACTTGGTTTTTAAATCAATTTTCCCAAAACATCACCCTATTAGAGCATGATTGTAGTAATTAAGAAAAATGAAAAATTAAGTATATTAACAGCTATTTGTGGGCCAAAATTTTGATTAGAGACTTCTTACTTTACCATAAAGTAAAAAGACTTAAATCAATCGGTTGATATCAGATATCAAACTTAACATACTTAGATATTAACCATTTGTAGAAGATTAATTCAACGTTGAATCATCTTATATTACTATGATAATCATGTATTAAAAATTTCAAAAAAATGTAGATATTCATTGTTGGTAGAGTTCTTAATAATAGATATTTGCATTTTTTTTCTTTTCTAATTTGCATATGTTTTAAATAACATATTATATGTTAAAATAAGATGATGCGATGAAATATCATATTGTTTCAAAATTTTATAAACTATTTTAGGCTTGATCTTCTTAACAAGAACTTTCAATTTAACGGTTAGATTGATTTTCTTCATCTTCTAAATTTTTTTGTTGAATGTGTAAATATGCCAAGTTTTGGATCCTCACTCTTCAGTTCACAAAATTCACAACTCCGCAGACATGACTTCACATGATAGATTTTCATTATTTAAACTGTTATGTAGTCTTTGCCTTTTTCATTATTTGAAAATTAATACTCGTATTAAATGATAATGCATTATATTAATGAACTCTATCATATATCTTCTTTGGTATATGTCAAAAGAGTGTTACAAGTAAAAACTATGAAGGGACATGTTATACAAAATGATAATGACATGTTATACCCTAATCAGGTTATATAAGATGATTGATTTTCTTAAATGTATTTGCCAACAAGGTAGAGGGAAAAAAAAGGAAGGGAAGACAAAGAAGAAACTATGATGACCACATAGGCAAAATTGAATCCCATAGCGTTACGTTGTGGAAATGGTCCATATATTTATATTATTGCCTAACTATTTATCCCAAGTTCTTTATGTGGAATATGCCTTTGTTGGTGACCATGCAATTGCCTGCCTTGCTTGAAAAGCAATACAGATCAAAATTGTCTCTAATCCAAGGCTTAATTTTCTAAACCAATGTATTCTCGCACGACGTTCTTAGAGGTAATTAGGTAATTGGGATTAATTTAAGAGGTTGAGATGTCTTGACACATATTTTTTCATATGGATCGAACATATATCAAACTCTAGACGAACTCCATTTATTTGTGTCACACTATATTGATTCTAGATAGATTTTAGTGCACACAACGGTTAACATATAGAAATTACGTCATCTAACATAAGTAATTTTGGTAAATGACATGCAAATTTATAAATATACTAATTAATTTTTATAATTTGTACCTTACTTTTGAAATTACCTTAATTAACGCCATTTATAAATAATATGAAAAAAATTACGATAACTGAAAATTTTTAGTAGTGAATAGCTAGAACGTAGTAAAAAAAAAATATTGATGTCCTGAAAACGACCTATAAAATCAGACAATAAAATAGTTATAGCGTGAGAACGGGAACAAGCATCATTAGTTTGGACGGTTTAGCTTGCAAAGGTTTTCTAGCTAAAGCTATGGCCTATGAAGTAAAGCAATCTACACTATCTCATGTTTGAGAACTTGTACGTAAAGCAACTTTTTTTTAGTGGAAAAAATATTGAAAAATTGCTTCAACAAAATGTTTTCACAAAAATTGCTTCAAGAATTAAAATGCTGAGCTTTTTCTTTAATTACTAATATATGACATAAGCACTTTTTATTCTTTAAAATAATAAAGTATCAAATTCCAAAGGTTAGTATAGTGGTACAAAACAAATCTTAAATTTGAATCTAAGAGCTTTTGGTTTTTTGTTTTGTTTACGATGCTAATAAGATAAAAGGAAACAGTGACAAAGAAGAAGCAAATTACCCTCTAAAAAAAATAGTTCTGGCTGCATTCATCTCTACAAGATTTGAAGGTCTTCCGGTAGAGAAACATGATATCAATGATAAATATTTTAGATGTTTTAAGCTTGGCTATGAAATCTGCATATTGGTTCCCTTATCTTACAATATGACAAAGCGTATCATTATTTTGCCCAATCAGATCCTTTATGTTCTAGATCAACACTGCATAAATATGAAACTTCATGACTGACACTTTATTGAGATTAATACAATGCAGTGAGTCTGAATAGCAAACAAGCTTCGTTCTTTCCGTTCTCCTAGCCAAAATGAGATTGTGGTAAATTGCAGATAATTCAGCACGAAGAAAATCAGTTGAATTATGAATGAATCTTGAAAATCCTGATAAGTAGAAGCCCTCATTATTACGCAAAAGACTGCCATATCAAGTTCTTGTAAGGGTGCCAACGCAAATAATATATAAAGGTCAAATGTATCATGTCGTCCTTTAAGTTGAATGTTCGTAATGAATTAATCTTATTCACTTTGTTTAGTTTCAAATTGATCATCTATGTGAGTAAAAATGTGCACCCATTTCTTTAAGTCCTAAAATATATGTGTCATTATCCTCTTTCCATCAAACTCAGTTTAAAAGTGTTTATGTTGACGTTTATTGCTAAATTGGTAGGTCCAAATTTACCGCTTTTAAAACTAGAGTTCGTATGTGTATTATTCAGTCTTGGTTTGAGACAAAATTGATCATTTACTTATTTATAATATTTTTAGTGAAATATTTATCTGTAAAATTATGACTGAATTAGGAACTAATAAGAAGAAAATATATATAAGTAATCATGTTTTGTATCATAAACACTTTTTAAACTTTCCACCTCAATTTTGTTTTGACTCCATTGTTGTATGGTCATGTAAGCACTTTTTCACTAAGTTGGATGGAAAAAAAGGAGGCGTATGTGAGCTTCTTGTTCGATCCATAAGATGGAAGATCGACACTTGGGCCAACAAATGTTTTGGTGTACAGGTAGGTTGAGGACCAAGGCTTATGGGATTGAGGACCAAGACTTTTACGATGAGACACACAACTCTCAAAGTCACGTCAAACAAAGTGATCAAACATGAGAAAATGTGTTCTGATATTTGTATTTGAAACTTTTAACTTCATATCATCAGAGGTTGTTGACCTTCTACAAAGAGTTCAAAGGGTTAACATAACAGTGTCATGTCTCATATATTTTGCGTTTATAAAAATTGATTTTGTTATTCAAAGAGGGATAGCGGCAAAGCTTGTTACTTGCTTGTCTCCCATTCCGATGTAATTTTCTATATATGATATATAAAATCTTTGTTAAAAAAAATTAAAACCGTTAAAAAAAAAACTAAAGGACTAAATTGACTTAAAAAATGATAAATTTGACAAAAATGACTAATTTAAAATTAAAAAGATTAATAGAATACAAACTTTAAATTTAAAAGGCCTCAAAATGCATTTGATGCACAATAAATCATACTTCACCATGTCCCGTGAACATATCACATAAATATATTATGTATCTATAATATGTAGGGATTAAATTCGAACTTCATACTTCTCGTATATTTATCCAAAAAAAAAAACATTTTTTCACCATAATAACTATGTATCTCTCCTTTGTACCAAAAAATAAAAAAAAACTATGTATCTCTATTCTCTCCTAACCCGGACCACACCACCAAAAAAAAGATAACCCGGTCCACCTTAGAAGTGCACTGGTTTATGCTCATAGGTTTCACACCTGTGCTACACAAATTCAAATTTCGCATTCATTCCTCCTTTCTTTATAACTGTCACATATATATTGCCATTATTACTTCCTTACCTTCCAATTTACTACATTTTCTCTTCATTCATTCCTCCACAAACCAAATCATGAAGGTATCTATTTTCTCTTCTTCTTCTTCTCACCTGTTCAAAAATAGAAACTTCACTTTACCTATTTTCTCTCTTGCAGAATTCAACCCTTGCAACAACACTTTTCGCCATCTTACTTTTTCTCCATTCCTCTCTCGCTCTCAAGGTACACAGTAATAACACATTTACCACTTTTTTTTTGTTATTTTCAATAACCCTTTTTGCTTCTATGAGCTAAAACCCTATTCTACAGCAAGGACAAATATGCTTAGCAGACAAAAACTGCAACTCTGGTTTACACTGTGAAACATGTGTTGCAAATGGAAACGTGCGACCAAGGTGCACTCGTATTCAACCAACAAACCCCACTTCAAAGGTCTCACCTTTTTGTTTCTTTCATTGCTTTTTATGTTATTGTTATGTTCATTTTTGGAGTTTTCTTGTGCTATGAATGTGTTAGTACCTAACATTGTAAAGTATTGGTTTTTATATAGGTGAAGGGGTTACCATTTAATAGATATTCATGGTTAACAACGCATAATTCATTTGCACTTCTGGGTCAGAAATCTGCTACTGGTTCTGTGATTCTTGCTCCTACAAATCAGCAAGACACCATCACAGCTCAGCTTAATGTACTGTTCTCTTCTCTCCCTTTTTTTCTTACAAAATTATGAGTTTAGTTTTGATAAGATGTGATAAAAAGTTATATAATGTCAACAAATCACAACCGATCATATGTTTTAGTAGTTATGATTAAAATTAAATTTAATCAATTGTGTAGAAATCATTTACCGTGACTGACCGTGTATATGAATTAAATTCTGAATTGTTCCGACCTCAAGTGCACCACATCAATTTTCTAAGCTATTGTCCCCTCTGGGTCTTGTACAAGTCCTCGTGATTTTGTCATTTGTAAAGAGTGTTTGGACGGGTAAAGGAATGTGGATGTTTATAAACTATCTTTAGCCTCGATTTTCAAGCATATAATATTTAGTTGTTTCTAGGAAAGTTTTAAATTTGAGAAAGATGAAAGTGAAAAGAATAGGAAATCTCATTGAAAATTTAAGCATATGTTAGTTAGATGATCATTCATTTGTCGTGTCTCTCATTATGTTACGTCTGAGCCTTCTTACCGAGAAAGCTAAGCTTGTGCTTTCTGAATATTGCATCAGAACACAATGTCCCCACTTTCTGTTTTTTAATTGAAAAGGTCTGAAAGTGGTTGTTAGGTTGTTGGAGAATAATAATTCACTATATATGATAGTTTAGTTCGAGAATGTGATGCATGTGTGGTTATGGGAGATTATATTTTAAATTGACTGAACAACAACTAAGATTTTTTTACATGGTTGAATAGTTCAATTAAGGGTTTTTGCTAGAAGACGCCTTTTATGAAAGTGTCTTTTAGCAAGTTATTCTATGAGCATTTGCTAAAAGACACCAACGAATTTTTATGAAGGTGTCTTTTAGCAAAGTTATAACTAAAAAGTGGAAATCACACCTTAAGGTATGAGTTGCTAAAAGATACCTTCATGGGTGGCTTCCAGCAAAACCCTTCAATTAATTAGTTAATTATTTGTTCTGTTGGATTAGTTAGAGACTTGGTATCATAGTATGAAATGGTACTATTTTCTTGTTTGAGAATGTTTGTAGTTTTTTAATGACATGTTGGGACATGTTGAAGAAGACCGATTAAACAAATAGCGCTTCATCTGTTTTTGGATAGTAGTTTTGAAGTAATCAAATTTAGCTAGGAAGAAACCTTATTGGTCAAAGTTCAAACATAAGCAAAATAAATGTGAAGACTTGTAACTTCATGATGTTGGGATAAACAGCTTAATTAAGTGCTTTTAGCATAAATGGTTTTGCATAAGTTATTTCTACAATAAAAGATAAAATAAAATCAAACAGTTTCTGTATAATCTACAAGTTGTTTTCATAAGCTATTTTTGAGAGCTTATGAAAATAAGCTGAAAACAACTTATGGATGTGTCGCAAGTTGTTTTCATAAGCTCTCTCAAATAATGTTACAAGTACTTATGTCACTAGATAAGCTCAAATAAGTCAAACTAAGGGCCCGTTTGGATTGGCTTATTTTTTAGCTTATGAATAAGTTTTTATGCGAGTTCATAAGTTCTCACTACCTTGACGAACTTATGAATAATACCTAAAAGCTTATTTATTTGCATAAGTTGTTTTGCATAAGCTCAAAATTATGTCAATCCAAACAGGCCCTAAACAATAAAAATAACTTCATTTCATAACTTGGCTACAATTGACCACTTGGTGAGGATTATTAGCATACCTCATTACACTGATCAATATATGTATATTACAAAGTGAAGTTATCAACTGTTAATTGTCCAATTCCTAACAGAAAGTTAAGCTATTACAACTTTTGAGGATGGATGTAAATGATTTCAGTTTTTGGCACCTTAAATTATATTTAACATTTTTCTTTCAGAATGGTGTACGAGGATTGATGCTTGACTTGTATGACTTTGAGAATGATGTTTGGCTGTGTCACTCATTTGGTGGCCAATGCTACAACTACACAGCTTTTGTAAGCAACACATCTTGGACACTTAGCTTGATTTCTCTGTGAATATGAAATCTGGTTATACTTTTACTTCAATAATAATAATAGTTATCCAAAATGTGAACAATGCAGCAACCTGCCATCAATGTTCTAAAAGAGATTCAAGCATTTCTTGAAGCAAACCCATCAGAAATTGTTACTATCATTATCGAGGATTACGTTACTTCGACAAAAGGACTAACAAAGGTGTTTAATGCTGCTGGACTGAGAAAATACTGGTTTCCGGTATCTCGAATGCCAAAAAATGGCGGAGACTGGCCAACAGTAGATGATATGGTCCAGAAGAACCAGCGTTTAGTAGTCTTCACTTCAAAAGCAGCTAAGGAAGCTTCTGAAGGGATCGCCTATGAGTGGCGATATTTAGTAGAAAACCAATGTAAGTACTACAAGTTCCTAAAATTTAAGTTAACTATGGTATTGGTAACCTATACAGCACTGATATCTCGAATTGAAGGGGTATTTGGTGTCTGAAACATGTCAGTGTCCAATATCAACACTATACCGACACATGCGGTTACATTCAATCACTTTCATTTTTTAAATTATTATTTGTGTCCAAGTGCCGGCGTCTGTGACTTGTCCGGTATCCATATCTGTCTCATTGCTTCATAGTTTTTTAGTTGTATATTGGTAAATGGTAAATGGAGTTTGAGAGTGCAATTTTCACTTTTGCAGATGGAAATTCAAATGGAGGAATGAAGGCTGGTTCATGTCCAAATCGCGCAGAATCACCGTCTATGAACACAACGTCAAGATCATTAGTACTAGTGAACTTCTTTAAGGATCTCCCAGATGTAACTCAATCTTGCAAGGATAATTCAGCTCCTTTGCTTGATATGGTCAACACTTGCTATCAAGCTGCTGGAAAACGTTGGCCTAATTTCATTGCTGTTGATTTCTACAAGGTGGCATATTATTAATCAGCTTATGATAAACTAAAACTAGCTTTTGAATTGATATTTCCAATTTATAGAGTAAGGGTATTCTGATATGGTAGTAAAAATAATCAACTTTTTTCTGTCACATTGATGTTTTAGAGGAGTGATGGCGGAGGAGCTCCAGAAGCAGTTGATGTAGCTAATGGTCATCTAGTATGTGGATGTGGAAACATAGCCTCCTGCAAGGTTTGTAGCCATTATTTTCATTCTCTTTTATGTTACTATCATATACTGAACTTTGGTTTTTGATTTGCACAGGCAAACATGACATTTGGAGCAGCATGTGAGTTACCTGAGGCTGAAGTAACTCCTTTCCGTGGAGCAGCACTAGAATCCAGCTTTGGCATTCTAAATTGCAAGTCAGCTATTTTATTGTTGTCTTTTGCCACTACTATTTTGACAATGCTCTTGGCATTGTGAAAGGATTTGGGTTTAGTGCAGTAACTGCGTCACACAGTTTTCGATCTCAACAGTTTGCATCAAATTAACAACCAAGATCATTCGCTGTGTGAAACTATTCGCTGTGTGAAACTACTTCCTTTTCCCACTGCAGAGAATCCAGATCCTTGTTTTGGTAACACTGATTCCGTAGATTAATATACAGGGTTTTGTGTAGTGGCTTTTGTTTTTATTTATTGTAGGTGTGAGATTTGAAAGCTGTAGTTGTAATTTTACAGTCATGTTAGGTATATGCAATGGGCTCACTAACTCGATGTTGTGAAATTGTCAGTGTGCACCATGTGGTGGGTGGTAAGGTATCTTATATTGTGAAAATGCACCTAAAGTAAATTCAAATGTGTCTTTAAGATCAGCCTTTTATAATATTGGAATGTTTGACATATTTTTGATACATTGTGAGTAAGATCAGCCTTTTATAACTTATTTTTGGGTTAAATAAGTAGATGGTCCTTCTAAAAATAAAATAAGCATTTATTTTTTTAGTGTCCTTGGTGTCACTGGGTATAGATAACGATAAAATTGTTGAATAAATGGAGCTAACAAAGTTGAGTTGTTTTTTTTTTTGAGGGACAAAGTTGAGGTGTTGTTTGTACATTTTTAGAAAAGGTGTTGTTTGTACATTTTTTAGAAAAATTGTAGGAGAGCGATATCGTGTAGAACAATTTTTTAAAGGAATGTGTATACGGCATTTTCCAATATCAAATTTATTAAACTTGCTTGCTTGCTTTTAACAAAAAACAAAAAATAAAAAAAATAAGAACTATAACTTGATTATACTCTTTGGTAAAATCCAAATGTTTGAAGGGCTTATTAGGACGATTTTGATGGCAATATTGTATTTTATTAAATTCTTATGTTTTTAAATACCTATGCATCACACGAGTTAAAAGTCTAGTTTTAAAAGTTAGTTAGATAATGTCATTTGAAAACGAAGTGACATGAAAAGCGTCATAATAGATTCAAGGGTTAAATATGTTTTTTGTCCCTTAAAATTGGGAACTTTTAAGTTTAATCTTTACTTAATTTTAATAGGTTTTTTAGTCCCTATAAAAAATAATTACTTCTAATTTGAGTCCCTGCAAAAATAAAGTTTGTTTAACTATACTTAAACTTTTAAATTTTTGAACGATTTTTTTAACACAAGTTTAGAACACTATGAAAAGTTCATTTACTAAAATTTAGAATTTTTTAACATGAAACGAATTCAATATGAATTTTTTAAAACGATAAAAGTAACAAAATCTGGACGTAGAAATCAAATTTTGTGACAATTTTTTGCAGAGGAACTTTTAGTAATGTTCTTAACATGTCTGCAAAAAATTGTTCAAAAACTCAAGAGTTTAAACATCGAATAAACAAATTTGAATTGAATAGGGATTAATACTGAGTGCAGAATTTTTTTTAGGGACTAAAAGAACTATTAAAATTAAATAAATACTAAACTTAAAAGGTCCCAATTTTATAGGACCAAAAACATATTTAATCATAGATTCAATAATGTTAGAGTTGAGTGTTTTAATATTGATACATTCACTCAAATGAAACAAGTAGTCTTCTATCATAATTTGTTCTCTTTCAATCCTATATTTTTTTATTTTGAGTTTCCACTCATTGCCATAATGTATTAATGTATTAATTCATAATTGGTACATGTATAAAAATGGAATATATTTTTGGGTATGATTTTAGATATGGTCGATGGGAGGGTGAACCTGCTAAACCAAGAGTTTTAGACTTTACAATAAACTCTCCAAATTAACGTGGAATGTAGGCCCAGATAATTAAGCATACATTGTGAATTGGAATTTTTTTTTTCTTTTTCTTTTTATATACACGTAAAATAAATCGTTTTTCTCTTTTCTTTTTATTTAAATAAGTGATTGTCACAAAGATTTTTTTTTTGTGTGTGATTATATTTTCTTAGCGCAATGTTGTTTTGTTCGTCTTCTTTGTGTAATGTTGTTTTTCTTTCTCGTCTTGTTCTCTTCAGATTGTCATACCAGTTTCGATTCAGCGCAGATCCAACCAATGACTTTAGTGTCGCCAATGTTGCAAATCTGGAGACAAGAGTATTTCAGAGACTTGAATATAGTCATATTCATAGGCTTATGTATTTTGTCTTTTATGTTGTTAACATAGATGTTGTGAGTTTGCTAGCAGATTCATCCTTTTTGTTTTTAGCGAATTTGTATTAATCGATTTACTTTATTAATATGAATAAATGAATATCGTTTATTTTTAGTCAAAAAATTAATACGATTTTTTCATCATCAACTTTAATAATTTCATTTTTAAATTACAAAAATACAACAACAACAAAATAAAAAAAAAATTATAATTTTTTTTTATCAATTTTAAAGCCCCACTCGAAAATCACTTTCGGCCTCAACATATAGTGTGCCGACCCTAATTGTAGAACACATCACAACATTGTGTCTATCCAATCTTGTTATATATTAAAATTCTAGCAAACAACCTTTCTCACACAACAATTTCACCAAGAGCGACATCTCCTCAGTGTTTTGATTCCCTACAAAAAAATGACAAGATCAAAAACAAAGAAAACAAAAAGAAATCATGGAAAATCAGATCTCATAAGTACACTCTCAAATGACATTTTGTCTTCCATCATCTCTTATCTTTTCGTCGACCAAGCTGTGAGAAGCAGCATCCTTTCAAAGAGATGGGAGCATTTGTGGAAACATGCATCACACCTTGACTTTGATGGGACCTGCATGATAAAATCATTATTCATTCGAGCCACAGAAGAAGATGCTTGAAAATATAGTGAAATGGTTCATGCCATATTAGATCGTCATCAAGGTAATTTGACAAGCTCTCGATTTAAACATTTCTCTCAAAATCTTGCCCTTGGTGAATTGGAAGGATGGATTGAGCATGTGAAGGAGAAAAATAAAAGGTTGGATTCATTAACTCTAGAATGTTTCAAATCAATTCTAGATCCTAACAATCAAGATCTGAAACCTAATTTTCTTCCTGAGGTATTTTCAACATTTTTCTCACTAGATCTGACCAACTATGTACTGGAGCATTCAACTATATATGCGTTTGGTGAAAGTTTGAAGACCTTGAAACTAAAGAAGATGGATCTACAGAGTGAAACAATCAATGGGATTTTAAAAAAGTGTTTAGGTTTGGAGAAATTCAGCCTTGTTCAGTCAACTGGATTCAATGTGCTCGAAATTAAAAACCCTAATCTTAAGTTTTTGGAGCTTAAGTGGTTGACTGTTGAAGAGATAAATGTTTATATCGAGGGCCTTCAAGCTGTTGTGCTTGATTCTCTAATTTGTCCAGAAAAGGGTCTTAAAATGTATTCTCAAAATCTCAATACTTTTTATTCTTCTTATGATCCAATTGTGCAAATCATTTATTTGAGAAAGAAGAATCTCAAAACTCATGAAATTCTTGAAAATTGCAGCGATCTTTTTGTAAGTTCTCCCCCTTTTATTTTTATATTGGTTATAAATTGTGATTAATTACTTCAATGATTTATATTATGATCGATGATATTACATAAAATAACAAAAATAAATCTAGTTGATGCAACAACACTTATAGTCGTGATTACTAGATCATTATTACTTCTTCTAAAATCTTGATGTAGAAATTATAACCAGAATTTTAAAAAATATTTTTCAGTGTGATTTATATTGTGAGGTATTTGATTTCTCTGTGATTGAAGTTGTATTTGATTGTGATTCTTTACAATGTTGAGGATTGAGATTTGTGTTCAACCATCATTGTGATCACAATTTAAAATCTGATACGATTGTTGCAAACCACAATTGAAAATCTTATTATTTTGATTTGAATAGATATTGTATAAAATAATGAATATTCAATTTAGAATAATATTACAATGCCTTGATCATACGGATTATGATTTATTTGCTTTTCAATATAGTATATAATTGTGATAACTATATATCACTTTAATGTAGGAATCTCAAAAAACAAACATTTTTCAAAATCTATTGACCTTGTCAATTGAATTGAATTTGAATAATATAAGAGAAGCTTTGACACTTTCATACATACTAAGGACATGTGTCTATCTCAATACTCTTGAAATTGTTATACCGGTATGTGACTATTAACCTTATTGCCCTATAATATTCCTTATGTTATTGATTTCCTAACATTACACATTGAAGAATTATACTCTTTTATATATAGTATAATGTTTGAAATGAAATTATATTTTATTGATTCACGCATCTTCATGTTTAAGTGCTACTTCAGAAGATTGTGCTCTACCGTTTCCTAAGACAATGTTATGGCAGAAGAAGCAAATGTACAATTGTATCAATCACAAGTTAAAGTTTGTGACAATGGTGGGATTTACAGGAAAAGATCAGGAAGTGCAATTTTTGAAACATTTGATTACAAGAGCGCATGTGATTGAAAAGATCAATATAATTTGTGATTCAAGAATGGTTGACAAGGCAAACGATCTATTGTCACTTCCAAGAGCTTCATCTAACCTTTCAATCATAGTGAAGTCCATAAATCGGATTTAATTTATATAGGATATTAAAATCTAAGAGAAGTTATTACCTCTCTAAGGTAATTTCATATTTTATAACCAAATTTTTGCAAAATATAAAGTTAGGAATGCAGCACCGTAATTTCTCTTTGCTAAATTTAATGTATGTGTATGCTTGATTTTGTGGATATTATTTGTGATTTAGTTGTACTTTTAGTGTAAATAAAATTAAAACAGAGTTGAGTTGGTTTCCAAATGTTGAAAATCCATACTTTGGAGTAAAAGATCATTGTGAATCTATTCACCCTATTATGAATTGATTCCCTACTATTTTATTACTTTGAATAAGTTCACAAAAAATACTAAACATTTTTTAAACAAGGTTTTACTTTATAATGTATTTTATTACTTTCTAAACAACTACGTAAATTAATTATTCTAGTCAAAGTCTTTTTTGAATTGATTCAAAGACAAGTGGTTCTTTGAATCATTTACATTCAACCTAGCACTATTATATCAAATCACGGAATTGAGGAGTGATGATTGAGTATGTGTTGAACTTGTGTAATTACGTGTTTTCTATTATTTGAGATGCAATAATTGATGGAGAATATCGATGTGATGTGTAAACTAGTATATGATGTTCCTCAATTGATATTTAGAAAATGATGTACTTGAAATCTGAAGTGTTAGAATGGTATTCCCTTCTGAAAATGAATAAGGGGGTCTTTATGTGTGGTGGTGTACACATATAACATGCATCATATCATTGAACTTGCATGTGGATAAAAAATAATTTATGAATTGAGAAAGTTGAGACCCTGAAAGGTTTGCTAGTCCGGCCTCGATGATTTTTATATCTTTTATGGAACCTCAATGGGTCGTATTTATCTCATGTGTTATGATGTTCTTTGAAAACTGTCAATCTAATTGGTCGTTCAACAATATCTTATTAGTCACATTGATGTGTGTTCCAATATGATTTTTTTTGCCATTAAGTGTGTATTTGTAATCTACTTTCTTGATTAAGTTACAACAGTACCACATGTATATATAATATAAACGAAGAAACATTGTTATGCCATGCACTTTTGATCATGATCATGTGGTATGATTAAATAAATATTATGATTATAAGTTTGCCCGTTTGTTCTACACACTTTAATTTGAATACTAAATATGTTTTGAAACTCATTTATTGTGTTTTTATGACCTTTTTTAATGTTTCATGTATACAAATGTTTGTTGGCAAGAAGTTGAGGAGTGATTATTGAGCTTTTTTATCAGGAAGATCCAGTATAAACAAACATTGAGGTTATGTTATGTTATTTCTTTTGAGATAATATGTTGGGTTACATGTATTAACATGGATATGGATAAATATTGAGGCATCAAGACATTATTTTTCATTGTCTTTGATTTATTTAGTTTTTGTAAGAGATGAATTGTGATAGATTATTTTAAAAAGATTTGTATCAATATTCTTGGGTCCAACTTCATCATAATGCATACACGGGACAATTATTTGTCACTGATCAATTAAACTAAAATTTAACTTTTTTTATATTTTCTAAATAAAAATGAGAAGAATTATTGTAACGTCCAATTATTTTATATAAGTAATAATTTGTTTTATATGTATTTTTAATCTAAGTTACTTTAGTGTAATTAGAAATTGGATATATTGTGAATTGTTGAAATTGATTCAAAATTTGATGGATGAAGGAGCTCAAAATCATGGCAAAATTGGGTACGATTTTGAGTGTTTTTGGAGCTATTGGTTCGACAAAACTCGGGGTCCGATTTGTCAAAATTGTGGCCCGATTTTGGACAATGTTCAGTTGTTCGTATTGTGTACTATGGGGAAATCGGGCGCGGTTCTCTCGGGTTCTGGACACTGTATAAGGCTTTATTCTTCATGTTTTGTGTGTGGCTTAGAGAGAAAAACTTGGAAATACAAATGAGGTGATTTTAGGGTTGAATGTCTTTGTAGTGAGGTTCTCTTAGGTTGGGAAACATTATAAACACCTTGGGTAGGGAGATTTCACCACTGGAAAGATCAAAAGTTTTCTTTAGTGTTTTATCTTAGGATTCATTGAGAGTATGGGTGACTAGAAAAATGGGTAGAAATTAGGTTTTGTTCTTTGTGAGCTATTATGCTAATTTCTTGTAACCCATTTGTATCACTTTCATCTTAGTGGATTGGAGAGCTGCTCTCTCCCCAGAGTAGGTCTTATTGGACGGAACTGGATAAACAATATTGGTGTGTTTGTTTCCTTCTTTCATTACTTATGTTTATTGTTTTGATTATGCTTGTGGTGTTGTTCTACAATTAGATTTAGGTTTATTTGTTGTTGTTGCTGCTGCTTGAGGCTACTTGACTCATTGATTACTACTTCCTTTACTCTACACATCATAGTTTTATTGATGTGATTTTGTCTAAATTCACAACATTAATAATAAATTTGTTTAATTGGGTTATTGAGTGTTTGGGGCTGGTGAGGACAATCCGCGCGTGTTGGTGAGTTAGTAGTAAAAGTCAAATACTTAGTTGGTATTGATTTCTTTTGGCCAAAACGTAACTCAGTTGATCATTATGATGTTCTTTCACCTTTCATGAAATCTTGATCACGTGCAGTGAAAATGAGATGACATTTTTTTTATTTGGCCACGTGTATAACTCGCTTCCACATCAAATTTTTATTTTTAAAATATCTGGAAATTAATTTTTAAAAATCCAAAAATTCAGATTATTCTTTTTGAAAGTTGTGAAGATTTTACGAAAATGAAAAATTCTGAAACTTTATATATTTCAAAATTTTCGAAAATAATTAGAAAATATGATCTAAATTTTGGAAAATAGTTTTCGTAATTAAAAAAATTCTTGAATTTTTAGAAAATAAAAAATTGAAAATATTTTTCCAGGATTTAGATAATATTTTTTGAAAATAAATAAATTTAAATAATTGAAATTTTAGATAATCTTTTTCTAGATTTTTTTTATTTTTTATATAAAAAATCTTTTTAATTTTGGAAAAAAATATGAATTTTTTTCTAATTTTTACGTTGTTTTTTATTTTCGATAATTAATTTCAATTTTTTTGATTTTTTAAAATCTCTAAATTAATATAAATGAATTAATATTATTTTGTATTTTTTAAAATAAAAAAAGCCTGACACAAATGCCACGTGTAGCTTAAAAAATGAAAAATAAAATTAATTATACAGTCAGCGCGCCACATAATTTGTTATACACAATCAACGCGCCACTCAGTGTGTCATGTCATCAAATATGCACAGTCAGATGGGTCAGGAGGAATTCTGGAATTTTTTATTTTTTTAAAATGACTGATTCCAAACCAAAAATTTCCTAAATAAGTAAATCGAAAATGACCTATATTGCAGAGGGTAAAACACCATTAACCCTAAAATTTATTATGAAAATCAAACCAGGACAAATGCATATCCATGCAAAATTACTAGAAAGATATTATTTTTTATGAACTTCAACAAATAAAAAGAGAACAATTATAAGACACCAACCATATTTTTTTTCACACTTTCTTGTTTATAACATTTTTTCCCTTAGAAATGAGTCACTAAAGAATGATGGTTGGGCGTACAATTCATACACATGACAAATTTTTTGTCACAAATTAATTAATTTAATTTAATTTTTCCTAAATTAAACAAGAATATTTTTATTTTTTTTTGAGCAAAAAACAAGAATAATTATACTATACTATATATAATTTGTTATAAAAACATACACAGGAGAAATGACTGACTAAATAATTGGTTAATAGACATGACATCTATTATTCTTTTACAACATTATTCATGGTCTAGTATGATGATGTGGTGAAAAAAATCCTTAGCTAAGACATTTTTCTTCCCGGTAGAAAGCTCTACGGATCCACAGGGAATTTCAAGAGGATTTGAATTCAAAGCTTTAAGTCCATGAAATTGGAGGAGAGGAATTTTTTTGGAATTGTGTTAAGAATCATTGCCTTAAAAATTGAGGGGTTAACATAAAAGAATATTTATTTTCTGTAGATAGGAATACTAATTTAATTTTCTTGTTGAAAGAGGTACTTATTTGGTGTCAACTTTTATGAATTTAACATTCCTCGATGGAGATGATCTTATCTCAGTAGTGGAAAATACTTAAATGAACACAAGATTTTATACCTAAAATTTAAACACACATAAAAATATATATTATTTAATTATTTTAGGGTTATATGTTTTTGGTCCCTATAAATATGTCAAATTTTCATTTTAATCTCTCTAAAATCTTTCTTCAACTTTTAGTCCTCCAAAAAATTTACATCTTCATTTTTGGTCCCTCTTTTAAAGTAAAATCATATGTAGAATTCATATTTTTAAATAAAATTTTGCAGAAAAATCCATAATATTATAAGGATCTCTCCCAAAAAAAATTAGAATTTTTTACCAAAACATGAATTAAATATGAATTTTTATATTTTTTGTGGTAAAAAATTCATATTTAATTCATGTTTTGTTAAAAAAATTCTATTTTTTTTAGTGATTTTTACAATATTCTATATATTTCTGCACAATTTCATTGAAAAATACTAAAATTTACTTAAAAATAGGAACAAAAAGTAGTGATTGGAAATTTTATAGGGACTAAAAGTTGAAGGAAAGTTGTAGAGGGACTAAAACAAAAGTTTGTATATTTACAGGAACCAAAAACATATTTAACCCATTATTTTCAAAAACATATTTAACCCATTATTTTAAAAGTACGTGTAATTTTATTCTTTTTTATCTATTTTTTTTCTTTTACGAGAATGCTTGAATCTTGTGTCCAAAAGTTTGTATTCAAGCAAGATTTTCTCCTTAGTAGTACCACTAGTACTACTAAATACTATCTTCGTCTCAAATTATAAATCATTTTGAAAAAAAAATTATCATAAATTATAATATCAATTAAGCATTAATGTTACTTTTCATATTGTAACCTTAGCTAATTTTTTGTGTGTATAACATTAACTATTTATTACTTTCTTCTTTTCAATTCGTTAATTTGTTTTTCTCATAACATTTATTAAGAATAATTTTGTAAAATAATTAATAATATCATTTTTTCCAACAAAAGTTTAATACATGTAAAATGGTTAAAACTTCATATAATTTGAGACGAGAAAGTAAAATAAATATTGAGAAATGAAAGTTGGAAATTCCATGTGTAGAGCTAGGGAGGGAAATAGTACAAAATACTAGAAACAGTATACAAAGAGAGGATAAAAACAGCTGGAATACACGTGCAAAGAAGGGAACAGTGTGTTTTGGAAGAAGCTGTAGTTGCAAAACATTGCCGGGTTGACCAGAGACAATAGGGTCACACTTGAACGTCCTTCTTTCATGCTCGTGCTTCTGGGCCGCATTTGTCTCTTCCCACACGCGTGCCTCCAAATTCACCCACCGTCCTCTCAATTCTCATCCACTTCCAAACATCACAAAATCTACTCACCTTCAACCAAACTCCATATAACCTATACTACTTGTCTTATAAAGTATACATTTTCTTTCTAAGCAAGTTTTAGTTTTAGGGATTCTAAGCAAATCTTATCTAATAGAGTCTCAGTCAACTCAATCCTTAAACTCTTACCGATAAGCATTAAAAATTCAATCCAACACATGTAAAATTAAATACTCTCATCGTTTTACAATGAATGTCGTTTAAAATTTTGACACACAGATTAAAAAATGAAATGAAATAATCATTAGACATGACACTTTTACTAAACTGCCCTTACTTTTTAAGAAAAAGATAAATTTAAAGTTGCATTGAAAATTGTGTGAGAGAATAGTTGGAGTATTTATTGAGGGTAAAGTTGGAAGATTTTTTTTTTAAGTTGTATTGAAAATGTAAAGTGACATTCATTTTGAAACAATTTTTTTTGCTAAAGTGACACTCATTGTGAAACGGAGGGAGTATTACACTTACTTAGGTTTAAATTTAATTTCCCTAACCTTGATTATAAACAAATGAGTCTTCCTAACCGGTGTCATCTGATTAAGAAATCTACAAATAAAAATTTTGTCCTGAAAATATAAGATGTTTTTTTGATCAAATAATAATTACACAATTTTTTCATGAAAATTTACTTGTTTTGCATGTTTAACCAATGTCATAACATTCTTCTAAACAAAAACATGTAAAACAAAGTTGACGTAATTGTTTTAAAATTTATTCTAAATACATCATTGTTTGTCTTACATTTTTTCTTATAATTAAGGTCGAAGGAAGTATCGGTCCTTAGTACATCATTTTAATTTTTATGGACGGCCTAGATCATCTTTATCGACCTTGATTTAGTGGATTTACGACAAGTCTATGTTATGGTATGTGTGAGCTCTAGTGACTTGGGGTGACCTGGCTCGTTGAAAAAATGAGTATTGGGTCGGTCTGAAACACATGTCTCTAGTAGCTCTCACATTTATTTCATCCCCCCTCTCATTCACTTATTCCTCCCTCCCTCCCTCCCCTTCCCTTTATCGTATCTCTATATTCTCTTATTAATATTGGATCTTCTAGATGATTTTTCTTGTCTGTTTTTATATGACCACCTTCACTTAATATCAATCTTATAAATTATTCTTTTTACAAACATACTCTTAATTATATTATATATTTTATGGAGTCTATAATGAATATTAAAGTAAATTACACTTTTTTTTAAAGTTGTTTAAATTACATTATCCTCTCCTCTTATGTTTAAATTTTTCACTGCCCTCCTCTTTTATGTAACATATATTAGAAAAAATTATACCTCATGTAAATATAGGGCTATTGAAAAATGAATTTTATATTCTTAAACATTAAATTAACGATTAAAAATCAAATTTAAATTTAATTATTATTGATATGAAAATTATTAAAGAATATATAGTTTCATAAATGGTGGTAATAGTTAGCAGATATCATAGAAGTATTTACTTTTGTTAAAGTTGATTAAAGTTTAATATATATTGAATTTTTAATGGTGAAGTTTGTAATTTGAGCATCTCTTAAGAAGAAGTGTAATTTACTCCCTTTTACTTTTCAAGAGAAAAAATGTATATTTTAATATATGAGATGAATGTATTTCAAACTCCTCAAAGGAGAGGGAAGTGTGAATCACTCTAAACATAATGATGAAAATTTAAACCAATTTTCTCTCCGAAAAGGTAAAGTAGTAAAACAATATCAATCGTCAAATTTATTACTATTGACAAAAAATTTAATTCTCGTGTTTTCCTGATCAAAATTCAAAATCTAACATCAACATTGAATTTTTATACAACTTCTAACTTTTATACTTCATCTATTGTCAATTATAGGCAAAATTTAATTTTTTAGATTAATTTAATTAATGATGTATGTGGTCCATAATAACAGAGAGATTTATTAATAATAAATAGAGACTGAGGGAGTATTAATTAATAGAGAGAGGTATGAGATGAGGAGTAATGTTATTGAGCAAAAAATACAAATGATATTTTTTGTATTTTATATAGCTTGTATTTGAAACAAAAGACTATCCTATAAGACAAAATATCATGTATAAGTGATGCACAAGATTCAGAAAATCACTAAATCAAACACAATAGAAATTGTGTAATGCATGGAATATAAAAAAGTGTATGTTTTGTTATGCACTAAATCAAACACAATAGAAATTGTGTAATGCATGGAATATAAAAAAGTGTATGTTTTGTTATGCAATGACCTGGATTTATTTGAAGTAAATTGATTTTATTTTAAAGGAAAGATTGATTTTGGCTACTGATGGACGAAATTGGCGAGTGCATCAAATCGTAGGCAAGTAATAAAGTAGTAATTTATATTCCCTTCACAAAGATTGTTGTTCAACTTGGTGAATAGTAGAATTTATTGGAAATAATGAATTTAAAAGAGATTAAGTGGTTTAGAGGGTTTTAATTGCCATGTCCTATGCAGAATTAGATTTTGATTCAGAAGCTTAACAACAATTAGAGAATCGTTGAACCCCTTTCCGTCTTTGTTGGAATTAAATCGATTGATTATTAGTTTATGACTCGTCTTTGAATTTAAGAAAGTAGAATATGACCCCATGATATAACATTGGAAGTTTTATTTTAATACCATCGCAATACAATCAGTTACAATTGCCGCGTTCCCTTAAGACGAGTCATATCCCTATAAAAAGTATAAGCCTGAGTTTGGCCTTTGGCTTGTAATAGGTCAGTTTTCAAGGCCTGGGCTATTTAAAGGCATACTTTATATTAAGGTTCAGACTCATATCTTTCAAGTATGCCATTTTTATTAAGTTTTAGACATGATTTTTGTCAAATAAACGACAAGAATGTTGTAAACATGAAATTTTTGTAGAAAATAATAGTTTAAATGATTATGGTCATAGTTAAAAGAGTTAATCAAATAAAAAGAGTTGAGAGGATAAAATGGATTGTAGAATTTCTACGCAATGCAACTATCTTCTAAAATTTATTACTATTAAAAAGAATTGCTAATATAAAATATTTTCTTTGAATATAATAAATATTAATGTATTATTATGGTGACGTATCATATAATTTCATCTTTATTGGAAATATTATTTACATAGAGGTATATATATAGGCTAGCCTGTTAGACTTGATATGCTCAAGCCTGACCTATTTAAGTAAAAAGACGTTTTAAAAACCCTAGGCCTGAATCTTTTACTAAAAAGGCTAGGTCGAGCTGGGCCTTAAATAGGCTAAGCCATAGGTCTTTGTCGGGTGGTCTGACTCTTTCCCACCCCTACCACTAGATTTTTGAATGAATAAAAGAGTGTGCAAGAGTTTCTATTTATAGTGCATTATTACTTAGGGGTTAAGAGAATAAGATTGAAATTTTTCCATTGATCCAACTTTAAAAACAAGCAAACATCTTTTTCTGCATGTAAGGCATGCACAAGGCGCATGGGATGAGGCACAGGGGCGCATGAGACAGTAGCCCGAGCTGCCTCATGTGCATGGTAACATGTTCATGTGTAGGGCGAATGATCCAGTAGCTCCTTTGCGAATTTTGCAATTTCGTCCCTTTTTCGAGCGTTCTTCCGTCTTGAATTGCCTTGGAATTTGAAATGAATTTTCTTCAACTTGTATTGACTTCAAAGACCTTCTGAACGATTGATCTTCAATCGTCATATCCTCGATTCTTCATGTGATGTTCTGTTTTTCCGATTTACATGATTTCTCACTAAAAATACTCAAAACAGCCATGAAGTTGCATGATTTAAGATAAAACTTAATTGCAACGACTTGAATGAAAACAATACAAAATATTCCTCAAACTATCGACAACTTCCTCAAATGACCTCTTATTTTCCTTCAAATGCAATGAAAATAATAAAAAAACATAGCAAAAAATATCACGCGATGTTCCATCATCCGGTACTAGTGATTTAAATGTAATGTGATTTATGTTCGGATGCATTTATGTAAAACCAATTTAAAAAATAAAGTGAAGATTAAAAATCAATTGTTGAAATAAAAAATTTCAAGTTCTACCCTTAAATTATAATCAAAAGTTCAAAATCAATTCTACTAAAGAAAAACCTAAACATGTAAAAGACAATTTTAGATTTTTAGAATCAATTTTAACTCCTCTATTAAGGAAATCAAACGGATTATATTGTTCAAATATCTCACCCAACTGTTGTTATAGCATTGGACTTTATTTTTGATGCGTTTGCTCATCTATCTATCTATACATTTTCTAGTTAGTTGTTGAGAGGTCGAAGGACCATCAACATAAATTTCAAAGGAAGCACTATTCTATTCAAACCAAGTTGAATTTTTATAAGAAAATACAGGTCATAAACTGTTTAAGATATACCCCATCCATTAATATAGACATCGACCCTTTGGAATTTTGAGATATTAGCATGATAACAAGGATCAATATATTTACCACTATTTGGTTTATACTAGCAAAAAAAAAATTAATTAGACAACCAAAACAAAAATTTCATTGTCACGGCAAAACTCGAGCTTTATTTCTTAAAATTCAGCAATGTTATTTATTTAATTTTTATTTATTTTTGTCAAATTTTAAAAATGAATAAATAGAGTATCTAAGATTCAAACTCCTATCCATACATACATTATGCATTATCTTTTTATCAAATGAGTTAAACTCCTTCGTATTTTTGTGATTTACGGATGCAATTACTAGTTGGTTAATTGAAAATGAAGGAATATCTAACGTAGGTGTCACTTGTTGAACCAACCACGTCTACGGATAGGACCACTTTACTAAGGATGGCAAGCACCCGTTATTGTTATCCACACGAAAGTTGTTTTTTGCTCAATAAAGAGGTTAGACAACCTGGACCCCCCACTTTCCTTCTAATTTCTTCATCTTTGACCTTTGACTCATCATCATTACCAAACGATTCAAACCTAATCATATTCCCTAACTTATATGCACCTGCTCCTTTCTTAATTTCATCTATTATCCAAACTCTCCACTATATATGGTCCTATACCATTATTTCTTTTTTCAATTTCCATTGATTCCTCTAACCAAACAAACTACCAAATAATGAAAAAATATCCTTAGATTTTATCTACTCTATAAGTTTCATAATATAAATTATTTTATAATTATGAAGTCAAATTCTTTAAAAAAATTATTGATGTTCAGATTTTTAAACATTACATTACCTAAATTGCATTATACACTTAATATATCTTTATGCAAATGCAGATTATAGTCAACAAGATTATTTGTACAGGTTAGGCATGACAATGGGGCGGGTTGAGAACGAGTTTTACCTTTTTTGTCCCCATATACTTGCTTGTTAATATACCCATACCCTAGTCAACAAGTTTATTTGTACAGTGATTAGGCATGAGAAATCGAATCTCATTCCTGTCTACAACGGGTTCGGGTATCCCCATCTCCGCATTCGATAATTTTTTTGAATAAAAATAAAAGTTTTTTTTCAGTCCCGATTGCAATGTCGTAATGCATTATCTAGTAAAGGGATGATGGCGATCGATGTCTATGGTGATAGAAAAGAGAAATACCGAGAGTGTGAGATATGGAAGGAGAAAAGAGAGAATTATTATAAGTGAACATCATCTGAAAGACTGAGATTTTAACAGTGAGAGTGAAATGATTTAGGGTTTGAGTTTCTATTTATATAAAAGAGGAAATAAATTGATTTTCTACATTCGAGACGAGTTTAAGTATGGATTTGGGGTGAGTACCTATATCCCCGTTACCTATCTCATACCCGTGTTTTTGAAATCGGAAAAAACTCAAATTCATACCCAAACCCAGTCAAAACGGGAAAACTTGTCAAATCGAATTTGATTCGGATAGGTACTCGCAAGTAGGGGTTTTGTTGTCATGCCTAACGGTGATTCCCTTATAGAATGATATAAGACACCATAAAAGAGAAATCCTTGATAATATAATGAGCAAGGATTTCTCAAATGCCATTGAACAATAAGAGAAATTTTAAGAGAAAACACACTTAAAAATTGAAATAATTACATATGAATTAATTTATATGTGGGTTAGTGTAAAGTATTTTTACATATTCGTCAAATCACTATAAATTACTTTACAAAATTTATATGAATTAATTACATATGAATTAATTTATATGTGGGTTAGTGTAAAGTATTTTTAAGAGAAAACACACACTTAAAAAATGAAATTGAAGTATTTCATATTTGTGAGAAAATTTTATGAACAACATAATATATAGGGCCAAACAGCCTAAACTAAGGTTTTATACCTCCAAATTTTGGACCAACAATGACTTAAAACAATTTAACTTAATCAATAAATGAAATGTACAAACTTTCATAAAATTTTACTACTTTAGGTGCTTAAAGAGTGTTCCAGAACACTCGTTAACATTTCCTATTAAAAAATTATACTACTAGTGCAAAGCAATTAATATCGTACATAGTTTGTAGTTAATATAAAATTCTCAAGTCCATGTATGCTTCTTCTTTTGTGTGGCATATCCATGTATGCTAAGAATCATTTGTTTTGATAGAATATATGCCAAGAATCATATGCTTAGTACACTCTATATGCTTCAAGATGCCACCAAAAAGGCAGTGGATGTTTAAATTATTCAATCAACTTATATTATATCTTCAATAAACCAACTTCTTGAGTTACAAGTGTATTCGGCTTGGGAGAGATTTTGACATACAATATAATAATTTCCTTACATTTTTTTCAAGTGACTTCCATATATCCATTCCAATTGATTATAAATTGTATAAAAGGCTTTCCCACCTTTTCCTTTTTAATTATAAAAGATTTGACAAGATGATTAATTAGGTTATGCAAATAAACAATGGTTTAGTCAATAACTTTGCAATGAGCCATCAAATAATCATATACATTGATCTATCTCCTGTACATACCTTTCACTACACACAAAGAGTTGCAATGAAACAGTTCAAAGCATTCTTTCACCTCGATTTGCCAAATAACAAAAGTAGAGTCTAAGACTAGTCTAAGATAAAAAAAGTAAAGAGAACAAAAAGGCCATGAATGCAAAGAAAGATGAAAGAGACACAATAGAGAAAAAAAATGGAAAAAAGAGAGGGAGCAATGTGCAATGCAAAGTGACCAGAAAAAATACTAGTAACAAATAAAGTAAAAAAATGAAATGGAGGACAAGACGTAATTAGTTGATGTACACAGGAGTAAGATTTTAGGCAGGAAAATAATAGTGGGACCCATAGTAAGCATATTTCATTTGACCAATCCTTTGTCTGTGATTGAATTCCCCAACCAGGGTTAGATTCCAAGTTAGATGCCACCACACACCACACGTGTGGGAGGGGGCAATAAACGAGTCAGGGGGCATGGCAGAGAGTTAAGGGTTGGTCCCTCTCTCTGTTCCTGTTGGGTATGTTCCTCTGTTTCATCTCATATAAGAGAAAGCACACACACAACTTAGCTAAAGAGAATTTTCAGAGCCTTCACATTTAGCATTATTATATTTTCTCGTACTACTAGTAAGTACTCAACACTCACTCTCCTATTATAAGCCTCATTCCTCTTCTGTCCCGTAACAAAAAAAATGCGTGGCTGTTTAGAACCATTAGATTTAGGGGTTCAAATTCCTTACCACTTCAGATGTCCAATCTCGCTAGAACTCATGCGAGACCCGGTGACTGTCTCCACCGGTCAAACCTACGACCGAAATAGCATCGAGTCGTGGGTTAACACCGGTAACACGACGTGTCCGGTTACCCGTACCAATCTCACAGATTTCACCTTCATACCTAATCACACCCTCCGCCGTTTAATCCAAGATTGGTGCGTTTCCAACCGCGCGTTTGGAGTTCAGCGGATTCCAACACCCAAACAGCCTGCAGATGCTGCTCTTGTTCGTTCTTTACTTAACCAAATATCTTCCCATTCTGCCCCTACTCAACTACGTCTCAACTCGCTCCGGCGACTCAGATCGCTAACTCGTGACTCGGAATATAACCGTTCTCTTATATCCTCTCTCAACGTTCGGAATATTATATTACCTATTCTTTTTAACAACGGTTTAGACGAGTTAAAAAATGAGTCACTCGCTTTGATAGTTCTTTTTCCACTCAGTGAGTCAGAATGTACTTCACTCGCTTCCGATTCAGATAAGATTAACTATCTTACAAGTCTTCTTTCACATGATTCGTTCGATGTTCGAGTTAACTCAGCCGCGTTGATTGAAATCATCATCGCCGGAACTCACTCGCCGGAGATTCGTCTTCAGGTAAGTAATGTCGACGGGATCTACGACGGTGTTGTTGAGATATTGAAGAATCCGATCTCGTATCCACGTGCACTGAAGATAGGAATTAAAGCTTTGTTCGCGTTATGTTTGGTGAAACAAACGCGCCACCGTGCAGTTTCCGCCGGTGCACCTGTCGTACTTATTGACCGGCTTGCTGATTTCGAAAAGTGTGACGCGGAGAGAGCGTTAGCAACAGTGGAGTTGTTATGCCGTGTTCCGGCTGGTTGCGCGGCATTCGCCGGTCATGCTCTCACGGTGCCGATGCTTGTGAAGATAATATTAAAGATATCGGATCGTGCGACGGAGTACGCCGCCGGAGCACTCATGGCGCTGTGTTCGGAATCGGAACGATGTCAACGAGAAGCGGTTGCGGCGGGGGTGCTGACTCAGCTTTTGCTTCTAGTGCAGAGTGATTGTACTGAGAGAGCGAAGAGGAAGGCGCAACTGTTGCTGAAGCTTCTTCGGGATTCGTGGCCTCAAGATTCCGTTGGAAATTCTGATGATTTTGCATGCAGACATTTTGACTGATTTTTTTTCTTTTCTTCTTTCATTATTGTATTAATCTCTCAGAATTTGTAATTCATTAGTGGAAAATTTATTTAGATTTGAATACAAAAATAGAGGAAAAAAATGGACATAGATTTGTGAATTGTGATGTTAATGAAGCTTAGAATCTTTTTCATTTTATTTAGACTGGTAAATAAAAAGAATTGAATTTCTGTATTTCATTAATTTTTCTTCCTTTGTATGTAAGATTTATTTATTATTATTATTATGAAAAACGAGAACAAAATGTTTGATTAGAGTTTATAATTTAGGTTCTGTGAATGTTATTGGAAGGTGGGTGAGTTTAGGGAATTTGGTTTGCATGTGAGAATCTAGTGGTGATTGGTTTGGAAGAAAACATTCACTGCACTGCCATTTGGTGAAGTACACGTTTCTGAAAGCTCAATGGACACAAGTGTTTTTGACTTCCGAGGAATATCATTTTGAATAATGATTATGTTGGGGACTCTTATTCATGGCTGCTCCTTCTCACCAAAGAAGAAAGATACTTTTCTTCATCTTTTTCTTCTTTTTTCTGTAGTCTTTATGCTTTATACATCAATTTGAACGTTGTTCTTTCCCGCACTCATCTTACCACGACTAAATTCGATTATATTTGGAAAATGTTAGGTGGACATCCTATTGAGATAGAAAGATAAGAGAGCTATGATAAGAAATGTTAGGTGCATTTTTTTATTAGATGCAATTCATGCGAGACATATTCTATGTGAGATTTATTTTTAAAGTGTAAGACCCATAAATTTCATTTAATAAAAATGTTAAAAAAATATACTTCTCGTGATATGATAGATCAGTAATATGGAATAAAAAGATAAAAATAAAATAAAAAGTTGAATGGATGTAAAGGGATAAATGGTGTACACATATTATTGTTGCTTTTATTTAATGAATAAGCTACTATCTTCTTAAATTTATAAGGATCTGGCAACTTTGCCTTTGAAGTTTTTTAAAAAACTACATTTGTCTCTCAATCTAATTCATTTATATCAAACGAGTCCCTGATCAAGTCCCGACATTAGACACAATGACTTACAACACCAAAGGCTAATGCATCCGTCCACGATGAAATGAAATTTCAAATCAGCTTTGTCTACAAACAAGGTAGCTATAAGTAATGCAACTAGGAGTCTCACGACCTCCCCTGTATGCAGGGTTTAGTTTGATATTGGAATTTGTTTTGGTGTAAAAACATGAAAGTGACGTAGAGGGACACATCAACGTAGATGGACACATCAACGTTTAAGAAGCAGTTCATTGTGCTTAACGTCTAAACTTGATAGACAGACGCATTTGATGGACACTGAGCAAATTGAGAGACTATTTGACTATTTCAAAATGTTCAATAACGAATTTGATCGATGCACACAAATTCAATGAAGAAGTAGTCTATTTATTTCAATTATTCATATTGATGCAATGTACTGATAAATAATGTTATGCAGATATGGGTTGAATCCAATTCGAATCTTTGAATAACAACAGACAGATCAAATGTACACAATAAAGGAATAAATTATGCTAGAAACTAGAGTGACTGTATTCCAATGGAAGGCTATCTGATATGGGCCATTATTGTTAGCATGTAGGTGAATAGCAGTTATAGTCAATGACTATGAAATTTGAGCAATAACAAAACAGAGAATACAGCAGGGTTGCACGGGTTTGAAACGTCTTTGAATAAAAAGGAAAATAAATGCACATGTGAGGAAACATGGTGAGGTCTAGTGGGTCCCACTAAAATGACTTAGAAAAAAGGTTTATGTGGTTTACAAATAGAGGGGGATGGATGATGGTCACATGTTGGTGAGAATGGGAATAAAACCATGGAATCATCACATGGGTACATGGGTGCTTGCTTATTTGTTATATCTCTTAGGTCACTTTTCATTTTTTTTTTTTGTGATGGCCACCATTACAAAAGAATCCAGATTTTTGCTCATTGATTGAACACATTCACATAGTTAAACGGTCTGTGACGCTCTGATTAAGATTGGACAGTAAAAAAAAAGAAGTAGATTTTGATTGATTTAAACTGAAATTATCGAGCTTGTGATCTAAATGTTTAATCTCGATTAGACAATTGCTAATCTTCTAACTATGTGAATGCGTGCAATGAATTATGACTATATTTTACTATGGTGCTCACACATCACATGTCCAACTCAACTTTTGTTTTTGATCCAAAATCGCTAACAGATAGGAATTTAATTTGTCATTCAACCCCAGAATATGTAGCACTTGGGACCCATTATTTACTGTCATAGCTTTTAGCTTTTTCTAATTATTCATTTATTCCCCTCTATTGGGACACCAACCACTCAAATTCTACTCTACAAGGTGAAACACATCACCTAAGAAATGAGGTAATGGGGTAACCTTTCCAGCTAGTTTTTAACAAGAAAAGCATTATTTCAATTCTCAAGTCAGAGATTGTATAATATGTAAAGAAACGTTGGGTAAGATTTCATTCATAATTCGTCGGTGTCTTGCTGCTTTTAGGTTATATCCAAGAAAACAAGTCAAAATGTTTATCCTATTAATTAGAGGTTGATATCATTGATATTCTTGACAATGAGGTTGTTTTGGTTCATTCGCGTGCATGTTCAGTTGTTTTCATGTTTCAGAAATTCTACTGTACTGTTGAGTGATTTTTCTGCACACAATATTCAATCCACTACAGTTAAAGTCTACGATTGAGCAGTGAGGACAAGACAAACTCAGCAGAAACGTGGATATTGCATGTATGCATTCATAGATATTTAACCATCACATTCACACACTATTTGAAGTTGAAAATACTATAGTGAGGTGAATTACATACAACACGTGCTCTTCTTTATTACTTGAATTAAATTCAAATTCACATTGACAAAATGTCGGTCAGATTGGAATAATTCAACTTCTGTTTGGAGATTAAATATCAGAGTAAATAGGCAATTACCCCTCTGAAATTGTAAGTTTCGTCAATTACATCCCTGGAATTAACAAAACTTCAATTACCCCCCTGAAATTGCACAACGTTAATCAATTTACCCCCCGTCAAATTTTTCTGTTAGTCAACATGACGTTTTGCAAATACCCCCGAAGTTTTGCACGCATTATTACTTAATTGTGGAGCATATTAGCTAAATTTTGACGGTATCATACATATGAATTTAGACTGTTGCTAAATTTTGAAATGGAACAAAAACACAATCAAGATTACCTCTAAATGTAGTACATGTTAATTCATCAAAGTAATCGAAATTCATTTAATGGATTGATACCTTTCAAAATATG
>Ga0315915_1000272_pt1 | contig 47875 bp, 21 predicted proteins | sample MpolbnodulesMG_FD_207738 | JGI IMG/M metagenome (GOLD analysis project Ga0315915, IMG submission 207738) | Medicago polymorpha root nodule microbial communities from Los Angeles, California, United States - branched nodules | ecosystem: Host-associated > Plants > Roots > Nodule | place: USA... | reverse complement strand
TGCCCTCACTTAACGTTTTTTGAATTTTTTAAACGGAAGGGACCAAAACAGGTAACGGAGATAAAGATAAAATACCAAATCATTCTTTTTTTTAGTTAAGGAACCAAATAAATAGTTAAGGGACCAAAAGAGCATTTAAGCCTAAATCTTATATAACAGCCATAACATAGTAATTGTTAACATCGAAAATACTCGAACCTCATACAAAGACGCTCTAAAGTCTCAGCCCCTCAAAACAAAACGATGTAAAATGAGAAGCAATTCCTTTTTGTGTCCATCACTATCAATATGAAACATGAGTACAACAAAGTTAAGGGTATTTATTTATTTATTAAAATAGTTTCAAGTTTCAACCACCACACATGAAAAATCATAATTTGAAAAGCGACTGCATATTGTCCCCACTTGACTCAGGTCCATTACTATCATGATAATGTTGAGTGTTAACTGAGCACTACCCCAGTTCTTAGTAGAAAGAAAGAAGGGAAAAAAAACAAATTAAAATGATTAAATTTTAGTACAATTTTGTATTTAGACCTGCCAATTAGAACATTTGACTTGCAGTCTCTAGGGTTTTCAGGAATCATTTGTCTTGGTTTCTTTGTCTCTTTTTTACTTTCCACCTAATAAAAAAAACATAAGATTTCATTTGGATATAATTCCTGCAGCCAAACACACACAAAGAAATAGTAGTATCTCTTTATTTTATATTTATGTTTCGGAATCATGCATGTCAAAATGTGAGCTATTCAATCAAGGTCTACAATTATTGAATCAAACAGTACAAAAATTTAATTTGAATTACCTTATGATGCAAACTTAAAGTGAGTGGGAGCTCATATCAGCTTATCTTCAGACTCCAAGTACACTTAAGTGAGAGGACATGAGATGATAAATTATACGCTGTGGAACAATCATTTTGGGAGTACTTTGAGGTTAAATTGTTAAACAAATTTGTTCGATTTCAGGGGGAAAATTAACACAAGAAAATACTCAACGACATGAAACAATGAATGCCTTGAATTGTCTATATCAACTATATGTGACAAACATATATCAGTGAGCTGGTTCGATAGAATTAAAACTTCAATTTGCTAGTCTATACCACATGGACAGTTCGTGTCCTTAATTTCTCCTGCATGCATCCATAATATGACTATGATATAGTTTATAGAAATTGATGAAAAAATAAAATCACTTTTTATAGTGCTTAATTTTTTTTTAAATGAACTTATTCATTTTTGGTAATTAATTTCTTTTAACTTAAAATGCGAACTTGGACAAGAGTGAGATGATTTTAGACTTGAAGTGATAAAGAGATCATGAGTTCAACTAAATATCGCTAGAATTCAATTTTCTCAACTACAAACTTCATGTTCACATGATAAAAATCCTTCTATAACTCATTTTAGTTGGCATCTTTGATTTTTCATTGGATACCTAAGACTACCATATGATCAGGTAGCAACATTTATTAATGTGTTAAATTGTGATGGAATGATCATGGAGAATGGAGGTTCATATTACACGACACATGCATGTCATAATATCCATTATATATGAATGTCACTCTCTGATTCCCCGTAGTTGGGAGCAAACAAAAGGTTCAATCCCCCATACATAAAGAGATTGATTTGCAACAAAGAAAAGATAAACAATAATGCATCCAGAAAGCACTGTGGTCCTAAATCTACCTCCACAGTAAACCACAATGGGTCTATGAATACAGCTGGTGGGACACATTTTTGACCTTGTGTTCGAAGATATTCAAGCCTTTGTAGAAGACTTTGCTGATGGGAAAAAGTATTTGTAAAATTGTAATGAATAATTAATGTTCTAACAAATTTGTAAAAAGTATCTCTTATCTAATTAGTTTTTGTTCGGTTTTGTAATTTTTAGAAGTTACGATTAAGTCTCTTATATTTATTTTAGATTTTAACGTGGTAATTTTCTTTTGAGGGAAATGTGGTCATTTTCTTATAAAAGAAAATATGGTGATTCCGTTTAAATTAACTGCGGTAGAAAAGAACAAAAATATTAGTATAATTTTGTAGACTACTACATTCGTATTACTTTTGCAAAATCAAAGAAATCAAAAAATAAAAGTTAAGAGAATCAATTGAAACTTTCAAAAGTTAAAGAGTCAAGTTGAAACTGAAAAAATAAGAGAAAGAAATTAGTTAATTTCTTCATGAGACCAAACTAAACATAAAAATAAGATAAGATACCAAAAATATATTCGAAGTAATTTAGTAAAAAAAGGGTTAAGCAACAGTTAGAACAATTGTTTATTATTGTTTATCGATCATTAATCTTTGTCAAAAAAATTATTTAGCACACAAAGTAGATTCATGTATTTCAACCGAATTTTCCCATACAAAAAAGTAAGAATCGAACCTCTGATCATTCGTTTAAAGGGTTTAAATCTCTTACAACGTGAACTAATTGTTGTTCTTATGTTTTATCTTTTTTTTTTGACAAATCCTATTATTTTTGTTATTGCATAAAATATTAAATAAATAGACGCGTTATTGAAAAAAGTAATATCAATCGAATAATACTACTTAAGTAAAACTCTACACTTAAGTAAGGGAAAAAATTCAATGACAGGGACAATTAATAAATACTATGTCATTCATTTTTGTACGAACAGAAAATAATCCATCTTTTTCATACTCCGAAATAGATCACTACTACTTCTTTACAACTCTTGGTTTTATCTTTTCTACATTTGCTCTTTCGGTAAAGTTTACCTGAAAACACTTCACGGTTTATTTCAAAGAAGAAAAAAGTGTGCGTGAACTATTTGCTTTATGACTATTTTGAAAATAACACTTTTGGTCCCTTATAATACTTTACGTGCCAGCTTGGATTTTAATTAAATTAATTAAATAAAATAATAATAATCACCACCACCATTTTCTCAACACTCTCAAACTAATGTGCTGAATGTACTGTCTGATTGCACCCTAGGAAGGGTCCAGACAAAATAATGGTGAGTTTTGTTAACACCAAAACAGCATCACATGTGTTCAAGACAATACACCCAACACATCAGTTTCATCACCAAGCATGATGTTACGTTGTCCTACAATCTCTGAAATCCCAACCAGCAAAACCATAGTTTTGGATCTGACTGCTGGGCAACTCAGCATGAACAAGAGCACCAGGAGCACCCATCATATCAATTATGTATTCACTGCATCAGTACAATTTAAGAAATTAAAATTAATCCAACATTAACACAAGATCGGCACGGTTAGCCTAATTAGAAGGCCATTTGCCAAATATGAGAGGAGCAAAATGCTAAAAGATATAAGATAAACTGTTGGTGGTCCGATTTCTATGAAAGAAGACCATTCGAATAATGCAAACTAAAAGTTATACAACGATCAAAGCAAGTATAACGTGCAGTAGATGAACTCCAAGAATGTACCAACTAGTCTGCAATAAATTAAACAACTGCTCCCTTACGAATAATCACATTTACCACAAGTTCATATAACTTAATTAAGTATTTAACAATTTTGTATATTCATTAACTTTGTAAAGGGGGAACGATTCTCCATCTAAATGACATGAAGAGTTTTGCAATACATCCGAAATACAAAATGGAAAATGTCAAATTAATTGCTTTTGGAATCTCTGCCTTAGGAGTCTGGACTACCGTGGCGACAAAATATAATAAGGAGCTTATGACTCAACAGAAGAAGCTCCTTATTATACTTTGTCGCCATGGTAATTGTCATCATTCATCAAACTATGCAAGAGGTTTAATCAAATTCAAAGCCCCGTCATCAACTCCTGCATAATAGCTTCCTTTTACAAGCATGCAGGGAATATTATATCAGCAAGTAACTAAGCATCAGAAGAATGAAACTAGCTTTATTTGAACTCAAATAAATTGGTTGAGTGTGACCAAGTTTGAAAATTCAAATTCAAGGTAACCTACAAGGAAATGTTCTCTGCCCGAGAGAGATAAAGGAAGTTCATTTTAGCTGTGTATATTGTTTTTTAATATACGCCTTGCTTGGATAAAAGATTTAAGTTGCAGCTTATAGCATAAGCACTATGAATAAGATATTTCTTTTACACAAGATAAAATAGTCAGATTGTTTTTGTATAAGATATAAGCTGTTTTCATAAGCTATCTTGTAGAACTTATGAAAATCAGCTGAAAACAGCTTATGAACATGTCATAAGTTATTTTCATTAGTTCTCCCAAACAGTCTGAAAAGTACTTACGCCAGTAGCTAAGCTCAAATAAGCTAATCCAAACATGCCTTTAATGTGAATGTTGCCATCGGACAAATGATAAGCATTGCCAACTACAAAGATATATGCCATACACGCTCCACAATTGAACAGAACAAATCAAATGGGACATAAAACTCAACAATAAAATGTATTCCACCTACAACAGGATGATGTCGAAAAATTGAACAAAAGCAATTATCTCAACTCTCAAGTGTCTGAATTTTATATATGCAAATTATCTTTAATTAATAAATTAAGAAAATCTGACCTTAAAAAGTAGGGCTCGGTTTTGCAAAAGTCTAACATCTAGACAGCCAAGAGGAAGGACGAAAGCTCTAAAGGAAACTGGCAATTTGTGACTCCTCATAGCCCACTTTTTCATGATTTTAGCAGCATTACCAACTGGTCCACCCATTCTATTAACAACATCAGCAAATTTCTGGAAAAAAAACAGTCCTAGTTCAGAAACAGAACACTGTTCAAACAAGGCACAGGTTTTTTACTCAAGCTGACTTAGCCCAACATCAACAACGCAGTTCACCGAGATTGTTTCATAATCAAAATTTCGTGAGGTGGGTACAGTTTTCAGATCCACCAACAATGGCATCTTTCCCTGTTCAATCAAACTTGAGTCGATCTCATAGACATCATACAACCCATCCATCACCTTCTCGTCATAAGCAATGACATTGAAATTCTGCCAGAGATAAAACATAGTCTGCTTCAATAAACACATACCCAATATGATTATATGTATAACTACCAGTTTTTCACTTTCGCTAAATAAGAAAACACATCATCATCATTTATCAAGTTCAAATGTCCATAAACAGCAAACCAAACTAAATTTCACATCCAAAACATATATAAACAAAATCCAATTTTTCAACTATAATCTTCGTTGTATTTCATTCTTGGCTTAAACAAACTATACACCAACGAAACTAAAAAAAATTATATAGACGTCTAATTATATATTTTTTTTTTCAAACCAAGACGTCTAATTATATTTTATCATCTTTCAATAGTCAGGTTTCAACATTAAGTATTATGACATGGCTAAGACAGACTGAAATATTAACCTTCATCATATATCATTCACGAGTTCAGTAACTATACACTAACAATGCATGAAGTTTTAACCGTTCATCAAGCTATATTACACCCATAGTAGTTAACATGGGATAGCGTATAGCGGGTATGACCGCTATTTGATAATTTTTAGGACAAATTACAATGGATAATGCCAAGGATTCTAAGTTCTAAGTTCTAACCACATCTATATACTGGCCCACATTAAAACTGAATTATTTTTTTAATTGAATCCTTGGCATTATGCATTGCTGCATATATTTCACCCATTGCGGGTTTTTTCTCATGATCAACCATTCTTATCCATGGTTGTGTTGTACACAAACAAAACGTCAAAAGACAAAAATAAGCAAAAGATGAACCAGAGGAAGAAGCAAAAGAGAACAGATGTAGAAGCATACAGTAGTTTACAAAAATACTTGGCAATTGCTCTATAAACTTTCTATATTAGTTATTGGCTATCACCAATAACTAATGGTTGCAATCAAAAGAAAACAGCATTTCATTTCATTGTAATAACAGTTGTAAGCCTACAAAGAAATCAAGAAGCAAATTCTTCGTATATTATGACAGTACAAAAAGTGAAGCCACGATGTACACAACTTTACAAGTGAAAATTCTTCATCAATTTCGAAAAAGATTTAATAAATATCAAATAAATTTAGGCATAGCCCTAGTATAGCACAAACAATGTAGGACAGGAATCGAGAAGCAAATTCGTCTTCTGTAATTTGATAATTAACAGCACAAAAAGTGACGCAACAATGTAAGCAAGCTTACAAGTGAAAATTCTTCATCAAATTTGAAAAATATTTAACAACTATCAAATGAATTTTAGTTAACACATAAATTTAAGCATAACCCTAGTATATAACAATTTAGGAGAGGAATCAAGAAGCAAACTCTTCTAATGTTCTGCGATAGTATAAAACGCGATGCCACAATGTAAGCAACCTTTAAAGTGAAAATTACTAATAAAAAATCAACTAAGATTTAACAACTATCATGTTGATTTAATAAAGACCTAAACTTAAGCCTAACCCTAGTGTTTCATTTTCTTCTTAGAATGTTCCCCCGACCTACTTTCAATCCTCTCTTCACCATCTTGATTCTTCCTCTTCTTCCTTTTCTCCGTAGCATATAGTTTACTCTCACTCCCTACTTCAATTTTCTTGTTTGTCCTAATTTCTATGTCATGAGGACTCATCGGCCCTCCACTCTTCACACTGTTGCTTGGTTTTTTCTCTACGTCTTTCTGTTGTTCTTGTCCCTCTGCATTTTCAACTTCTGAATTCTTGCCCCTTTGCATTTTCACCTCACTCGCAGCTTCATTCCTCTTTTTTGACCTAACTTCTACATCCCGAGGAGCAACTAACAATCCGTTTTCCACCTTCGCATTGTTACTTATCTTTTTCTCCGTCTCTTTCTGTTGCTTAGAACCATCAACTTCTTGATTGAATTTAACATCAATCTGATTCGATTTCCCATCAACATTGCGAAACTCTTTTTCAGATTTCACATCAACACTATCATCTGTTATGTGGCTTTGACGATTCTTCCTACGAGATTTTGATAGTTTAAGTTCCTTGTGAAGCTGGTTGAGCACGTTGAAACCCTTGAAAGTCTTTCCAAGAATAACATCATAGCCTCCTGAAGCACCATTGTCAGCAGAGACAAAATTGGAGAAAATTTTGGCAGCTCTGGAAAGCGAAATCTCTTTAGATGATTCACAATGACGGGTAATCGGCATCGAATTTCACCAATTTCACCTTCCTACAAATATAGATAAACGTTAAAAACTGAACTATGATGTTAATCGCGGTGCGGAATTGAGCTTTTTCAGAAACGTAATTTTCAAATGGAAGAAAAATTGGTATAAAAGAGAAAGGAAAACCTGTATGATGTTTCTAGTGGCTACCGTCGTCCCTACGATAACAGCTTTCCGGTAAGATTTTCCTTTTTCCCGCGAGTTTAGTTCCGTTCGTTTCTGATACAATAACAAGGGTTCTGAGTTTTATGTTCGTTTACTTAGGGTTTTAATTTTTAAAAAGAAATAAAATTTGTTTACTTTTGTTGATGATGGGCCTGTTCAAATAGGAGTAGATTGAGCTTGTGATAAGTATCTCATTTGAACATAAAATTTTATGAGTTTCTTTTTCCACCCTCTAAGCTTCTTGCCTGCCTATTTTTGGATTCTAAAATCCGAAAAATAAAGGGTTAATGGAGGGTTTTTGAGTGTATTTACCCCTTTTAGAATATACAATCTGAAACGTCATAGGACACATGAGAAGCAAGTAAGGTGAAATAAGAAATTCTCTAAAATTTTATCATGTACTCTAAACTTATTCTTTCACTCTACAAAACATAAATAAATAAAAAATGAATTTACCTCATTTTGTAATTTTACTCCTCCTTCTCATTGAATTATCGGCCCGAAGCATAAGCAAGTCGTCCTACAGTTATAGGACGTTAGCACAACATTAACTTGTCGGGCGGAAGCAGGACCAAGTCGTCCCACCATGCAAGGGGAAAATAGAACGACATTGACTTGTTGGGCCGAAGCAAAGGCAAGTAGTCCCGTTGTGCCAAGGAACAATAGTTATATGAAAAGGGTTGTTAGCACAACAATGACTCAATGTGCAAAAGAAAGGTTCGTCGCCATATAAGGGTACAACAAAATATCATGTTGTCTTGGGATGGGAAAGAGTGAAGCATCATGTTTTACCATGACTGAGACATGGTTTGGCCAAGGTCTACTCAAGTCATGAACGAGACAAGATGATTCCCTCTTTCCTAACAAATCTTATGACAATTTTTTGAGGTATGATTATAACGTCCTAAACATGCATGCAATAAATCATGAAAAAATTCGACTCTGGACCACTTTTTAAGTTTTTCAAAAATTGATTCAATTCCATAAAACTATTACTTATCGAAAATGTTTTTTGGGGGTGAAGTCAAATGACAAGAGGGATTGGAAATTTTTTGGTTAGTTGGCATGAAAGTATAAATGTAAGGTGCAAGATAAAATTTTATCTGAGCATTATATTTATATCATTATGCAAGCGCAACTCAAAAGTTAACTGATATAAAAAATTAATGTTGGTCGGACCTTTTTATGGATAAATTTACCCTTAACAACTTCATAGTATTTCAAATTTAAAGTTTAGTGTGGGTATTTTGACGAGGTATCTTACTATGGGAGCTACTAAAGCCACTTACTTTCAAACTTGGAAAGGGATATAAAGTGTTGTGGATAAATCCAACTATGTTTGTTGGTTAGTTAGTTTGTTAGTGGCTTGTAGTGCAAGTTACTCAACTTAACCTATAAGTACATGCTTGTATTCGGTTGATACATAGAGAATTATCTTGTATCATAATCAATAACAGTTTTACAATTTTCACAATAAACAAAACCTCGCTTCATCCTCTTTATTCTCATCACAGTTCAGAACGTTCTGAGCTCTCTCTCTTTCTCTCATCAGTGAGTTCAAGCAAGGTGCTTGCTCTAAGGAGGAATATAAGCATTTTGGATATGGCCAGATGCACGTTGGAACAAAGGAGCATGCCAAACCCACTTTAGGGAGAAGCACTCACAACTGTTGCATATGTGCTGAATAGGTGTCCAACCAAGAGATTGAAGAATAAAGTTCCAGAAGAAGTATGGAGTGGTAAGAAACCTTCTGTTAATCATCTAAGAGTTTTTGGCTCAATATGTTACAAACATTTTCGTGACGCTAGAAGGAAGAAATTAGATGATAAATGTGAAGCAATGATACTTGTTGGTTATCACAAGACTGGAGCTTATAGATTGTATAATCCTATTAGTGGAAAAATTATGATCGGCAGAGACATAGTTGTTGATGAGAATGAATCATGGAATTGTACATCTAATAGCACAACTAGAAACCCTTTGATGAATTCCTTGTTAGATGAGTCAGAAAATGAGGAAGTAGATGAAATTCTAGATGAGAATGTTCTGAATACCGATGAGAATGTTCAGAGTACAGTTGAGAATGTTCTGACTGATAGACCTCATAAAACAAGAGTAGCTCCAACTAGATTGCAGGATTGTGAAATAATAGCTGATAGTGAAGTCACTGAAGATGGAGATTTGGTTCACTTTGCATTGCTAGCAGATGCTGAACCAATTAACCATAGTGAAGCTTTGAAGAATGAAGCATGGAAATCTGCAATGTTAGAAGAACTAGCATCTATCGAAAGGAATAACACATGGAAACTTGTCAAACTTCCAGCAGACAAGAAGACAATTGAAGTCAAGTGGGTGTATAAGCTGAAGCATAATCCTGATGGTTCAATTGCTAAACATAAAGCCAGATTAGCTGCTAGAGGATTCCTTCAAAAAGTAGGTCTTGACTATTCAGAAGTTTATGCACCAGTTGCAAGGATAGAAACAGTGAGGTTAGTAATGGCTCTAGCATGCAAGAGAAATTGGTCTACATTTCATCTTGATGTAAAATCTGCATTTCTGAATGGTCCTATAGATGAAATTGTATTTGTCACTCAACCTCCTGGTTTTGTGATACAAGGGAAGGAAGATATGGTATACATACTGCACAAAGCTCTCTATGGCCTTAAACAGGCACCAAGAGCCTGGAATAAGAAAATTGATTCCTATTTGATTGAGTTAGGTTTCACTAAGTGCAAATCAGAATATGGTGTATATGTGCAAGCTGTTGCATCTGACATAACACTCATATGTCCATATGTTGATAACTTGTTAGTCACTGGCAACAACATCAACAATATGAAGAAATTCAAGCAGTTAATGATGAATGAATTTGAAATGACAGATTTGGGAAATTTGTCTTATTTCCTAGGCATGGAATTTATAAGAAATGAGAAAGGTATTATACTGCATTAGAGGAAGTATGTTAGAGAGGTTCTGAAAAGGTTCAGAATGTTGGAATCTAATCCTGCAGCATCACCTATAGAAGCAAATTTGAAACTTGAGAAGGGTGGTGAAGAAGAGAAGGTTGATGCAACCTTGTTCAAACAGATAGTAGGCTCATTAAGGTACCTATGTAACAGTAGACCAGACATAGGTTTCTCAGTTGGTTTAGTGAGCAGATATATGGATGATCCTAGAATCTCTCATATGAAAGCTGCAAGAAGAAATCTCAGATATCTAAAGGGTACAATCAATTATGGCATTTTCTCTCCTGCAAGTTCAGATGATAATGATGCAGTGATTACTTGTTACTCAAACTCAGATTGGTGTGGAGACAAATCTGACAGAAGAAGCACAACAGGTTATTTCTTCAAGGTTTTTGGTGCACCAATCTCATGGTGCTCTAGAAAACAACCAGTAGTGGCTTGTCCTCATGTGAGGCAGAGTATATTGCAGGCTCTTATGCTGCATGTCAAGCTATTTGGATTGAATCTGCGTTGAGTGAGTTGAAGATTCAAGTCAGGAAGCCAATTGTTTTGCAACTGGACAACAAGTCAGCCATCAACTTAGCTAAGAATCCAGTTCTACATGGCAGAAGTAAACACATAGAAGCTAGATTTCATTTCTTAAGGGAGCAGGTGAATCATGGGAAGCTAGAAGTGAAGCACTGCCCAAGTGAATCTCAACTTGCTGACATTCTGACTAAGAGATTGAAGATTGATAGGTTCTTGTCTCTTAGGAAGAAATTAGGAATAATTCATTTTGATTGATTTGTATGTTTGATGTTCCATAGTTGGATTATAGGGAGCATGTTGTGGATAAATCCAACTATGTTTGTTGGTTAACTAACTAGTTAGTTAGTTTGTTAGTGGTTTGTAGTGCAAGTTACTCAACTTAGCCTATAAGTACATGTTTGTATTCAGTTGATACATAGAGAATTATCTTGTATCATAATCAATAACAGTTTTACAATTTTCACAATAAACAAAACCTCTCTTCATCCTCTCTATTCTCATCACAGTTCAAAACGTTATGAACTCTCTCTCTTTCTCTCATCAGTGAGTTCAAGCAAGGTGCTTGCTCTAACATAAAGAAGGTTGATTAAAAAAATCATGGGAATGGCTAATGGGAGTACTGATAAAAGCATAGTGTAAGCATATAAATTTCCCACGACTCAATGTGATATGTGCTTGTGAATAATTTATATGAATAGTCCAATAGCACCATTTTAGTGGCTAGTGGTAAGCCTATTTTGTCAATGTGTGAGTGGAATATAAGTTATTTGATGAACAAAGATGCTAAGTTGAACATAATATGTCAACCAGAGGTTTCATTGTTGACTTGGTAAAAATCTCTTATCCTTGCAATTTATGGGACTTGGTTGATATCTCTTATCCTTGCAATTTATGAGTCAAAAAAATCCAGAAGACTATGTTAGATGCTAGTTATATGAGGGAAACATATGAGAGATGGTATAACCCTAGTGAGTCCAATTAATGGGAATGACGTGGCCAAGGGTGGGCACAGAAGAAATTCTGCCACCAGAATATAAGAGGAGAGGGTCCGGAAGGGCAAAGAAACTTAGAACTAGAAAATTGCTCATCTCCCAAAAAAAAGCCCACTTCTATACAAACTGATCAAATACCCTCCATTTGAGTTAACTCACGCTCTATAAACTGAAATATAACATACATGAGTTAACTTACGTTGGGGTTATAACCTACATGAGTTAACTCACTTATAACATGCGTGAATTAACACACGCTGACTTAAGTTGAGTTAACTCACGTGGAGGTATTTTCGGAAGTTCGATTGGGAGCGAACGTTTTTTTTTTTTGGGATAAGAGCAATTTTCATACATTAAATTAGATACAAATCCACAAAAGCTTTTTTAATATGTTTGGGCTACCCGGTGTTCCCAACATAGATCTCAAATCAGCAAATTGATTCGTGCATCGCCTTTAACAAGAATGGTGATTGTATTTTCATCTCTCAAGATCCACTCGCTAATTGTCTTAGTATCTTCATGAAAATGGAATTGCAGCAAAACGAAATATTTTAGCAATGGAATTGGGTAAATTTGAGTATTTTTGTTGAATTTAGGATTATTATTTTTTTTGGAAAATAGAATGAATTAACTGAAAAATAGAAATTGAAAGATAACTGAAATTTAAAATTGAGAACTGAAGATCAAAACCAAAACTTGTTTTAATCTCTGAAAATTTCAAAACAGAAAACTATCGGAAATGGAGCCAAAATTAACTTACATAGGTACACATCTTTCACGACCAATTCTATGATACACAGTGAGACTAGTCTTGCATCATGCTTAAGTTAGTTTCCACCATTTGACCAGCACCATTAAATTAAATGAAATATGCTGCGATTTTTTTATCCAATTGTGAAAGACACCTGTGCATGGTACAAGACTATTTTGCTTGTGCATGTTAGACAAAGCTTCCTACCAAAAGGGGTTTCACTTGTGTAACATTGGGCATTTTTATGTTATATAACATTGCCCAACCAGGGTGTGCCACGTGGTACACCCTTTTTTTAAAATAAAAATTCAATTAAAGCCGATGGAAAGAAACACCTGAGACAGAACTAGGAAATAAGAGAAAACGCGCCAAACCCTTTTGTCTTTCTTTCTTCCACTTCAAAGCAAAACTCAGCCATCGTCATCATCAGTTTTCGTGCACCGTTAGTCGCCGCCGTCGCGGCCGCCAACCTGCCATGAATGCGACATCATAAGGTTTTTTTTCTTCTATTTTTTTCTTTTGAATAATTGAAATACTCATAGGAATGAGCTCAAACCATAGTAAAAATCAAAATTTCTATGAAAATAGAGAATAACAACACTTGATCAAGAAGATAATACAATAGTTTTTGAACTAGTTTCAATTTATTAGGATTTGATTTTAGGAAATTTAGGGTTTTATTTAAGGATGATATAGAACCCATTGCAATGTCTACATAAGCTCTGTTTCTTTTATTTGAAGCTTGACTCATGTTGTTGTTTTGAAAAAGGCAAAGGGGACTGATTGATCCTGGAAAATTTTTGTTCTTATCATTCATTCTGTTTTAATGTGCTTCAATAACGGTGATAATGGTGCTCGTCCAAAAATTATGAGTTCGGATGTTATGCAAGCAAAAGGGTCCAAGGTACGACCTGGTTCAAAGCAAATTAAGCGACACAAAAGTATATGTTGAATAGAGATTACTTAAATTGAAGCACTAATATTAGTTATAGTATTATTATGCTAAGCTGCTACTTCTTGTTTATATTTAGGCACTTTACTGAAGTACTTAAATTGCTACTGCTACTGCTAGTTATAGTATTAGTTATAGTATTATTGAAGCACTTTAATTGAAGCACTAAAATTGAAGCACTTTACTGTCATTTTGCCAAGCTGCTAATGCTTGTTTATATTTTCTGCTACTGCCATGATTTTACATGTCTCTTAGCTTAATAATTTTACATAATCATTTTAGGTTAAAGAATTAACAAGTCATATGGTTGATGGAGTATCTTGTTCTGCGTCTCCAACTTATAAGCCTCCACAAGCACATGAGGATCAAGTCAATTACACAGCCATGTTGATGGTAATTTCAAAAACAAATTCATAAGGAACTATTCATACATTTAACAAGTATCGTGATGCTAATTTTTAAGTTGTTATTAATGTAGGCACCTCTTGATGATACAAATATTGGAGCATTGCATTGATTGACCTCTAATCTACATCAAAAGAAATGGAGTTTTTTTTTTAAGGAATCAAAACAAATGGAGTTGTTGCGTGTTTCACCGGGCTGCTGTCATCTGTTTTTCTGGTTCGGCATGTTGCAGGTTGTTTTCTGCTGTTCAGACGTGGTTTTTTGGGAGCATGGGAACTGTGTTTTGCTGTTAAACCCACTTAGTAGTGTTATTTTAGCTTCTGTTAGTGTGCTGTCTTAGGATTGTGCAGCCAGGCCTCTGCTAAGTTGTTATAGCAGCAACTTTAGTTCCCCAGGCATGGTGGGTATTTTTTGGGGTTTGTCCCATTTTTTTGTCTTACAACAAGTTCTGCTATACATTGATTTTGTATTTTGAATGGAATATACAATATTGTGTTAGCCTAATTGAATGGAATGAATGCATATTTTCTTACTTTGAATTATTTTGTAACAACAACTTATTGAGTTTTTGTCATTTGTTCATTTATGTTCATGCGTTTTTTTGCCTATTGAGTTGCTTCAATTGCACATCAATATTCAATGAATATTAACAAGTAATAATAGCATATCAAGAAGTTGTGTTTAGTTTTTTTCTATAGCAGTATATTGCTCTTTAGCATTTCAGTTGACAACAATTTCTAATAGCTGCAAAATAACAGATGCTGAGTTTTCATAACAGATGCTCAGTTGCTCAGTTTTCATAACAGATGCTCAATTTCTAATAGCAGCAATTTCACAGATTTTCAATTTCAATTTAACAGATGCTCAATTTCTCTGCAACATCATTGTAACTCTTTTCGGTATTTTTTTTTTTTACTGAAAAAATCAACCCTTTTCTCTGCAACAATTCAAAAAATCCCAAATCAACCCACCTCTCAAGAGACAACTGAAAATGTTGTTATTACTTATTAGTCTACTGATCTCAACAATAACAACCCTCAATGAATCAGCTTTAATTGATTTTCCTCAATGAATCTCAAAATCCATTCTAAATCAAATTCATCAAATTTGAAAAAGAGATTGTCGCAGGGGAGAAAGAGAAGAGGAAAGGTGTTCGATGGCGGAGGGATGTATCGGCGGTGGCGAAGGATAGTTGATGGTGAGTTCTCATGTCGTAGGGGAGAAGGAGAAGAGGGAATGCGTTTTTGGTTTTCTGAGTTCTCTCACGTGTTTCTTTCCATCAGCTTTAATTGAATTTTTTTTTATAAAAAAAAGGGTGTGCCACGTGGCACACCCTGATTGGGCTATGTTATATAACATAAAATGCCCAATGTTACACAAGTGGAACCCAAAAGTTATACGAATGAAATTTGTGCCTCTCTTTATAAACATTCGACAAGTAAAAACCTATAAAAACTTGGTGCAGTATTACAATCAATAAATACTTCACCGTGCCAGATTCCCAATCAGAAACTTGTAGGATAATTTATAACTGGAATGCCTAATCCCATCTTAGAATTGCTTTGGAAGCTAGTAAAGATTGTCACCATGTCTGCGTCTGTACATCAACTGCTACTAGAACCAACAACAACCTAAATGGTGTAAAACAAAGATTTAGCTACCAACAATAAGGCAAATTCCATTTTGTGCCTTTGTGTTTAACATCAGAAGGAAACAGAAAGCACAGAAAATAATCTGGGAAAAAGAACAGAGAAGGAAGAGAATCTAACCTGTGAATGGCCACCAGCACAACACTCTCGTGCTATAACTAATTTTATTAGACTGAAGAGTCCTTCTGTATCAAAAAATAATGACATTAATAATGACAATTATCACACTAGGCAGAGATTATAGATAGGCTGCATAACAGTTACCAACTTTAATAGTCAAGGGATATTCATATTATAGAACTGTTAGGGATTACTATTGCATATATTCCACCCCCTTCTCCTTTTCAACCCTCTGGTTATATTGCTACATGACATTCAACAGATCCTGTTTCAGGTTTAGAGTTTGAAGGGCACAACAGAGGAAAAAGTTGTCCAACATCATCCAGAGACCGCGACTCTTTAAATGTCTATTTATTACATCTATACAACTGTGTATATGATACTTCCGACCTTCATCTAACATCAGAAAAGACGATGTGGGCTTTACGTCATATGATCTATCCAGAATATACCCTTAAAAAAATATTCATAATAGTACGAGGCTTGTTTAAACAAAGTTACCTTTCATTGTCATCATGAATTATAGGTGTATTTTTTCACAAACACTCGTAGGCATAGTAAGCAGTTTAGTAAATCGCAATACAGACCACAGGTAAGCATAGAGCATATTGTACTTGTGGCCCATATTGCAAGAAAAAACATATTTAGCAAAGACAATGCAACGCATAAGTATCTCTAACCAAGCTAGTTTGCAATTATGATCACATCTATAATTCGCAGGTATTGGCTTGAATACAAGTCTTTACTCTTTAGTCTACCTTTGGCTGCAATATCTTTTGACTGTCACTGAAATATTGATTTGGATGGTTAATCCCTGCATCGCATTGCACACCGTGAAGAGCTTCAAATGTCAAGGTACATGCTAACTGCACATACAGTACCCATATATCAGATATTAAGTTCAAAGGTTAAACTTAATAATTGGAGTTCATCAGGTTATGCTGAGACCTACCTGATAATGTCTATTTCGCACTTTGTCCATGACATCTTCCATGGCTCGACTGTTCACCCCCATTCTGCTGAGAGCAGCTCTTAGATTCTCTTCACTGTTAAATTCAAAAGGCATCAAATAAACACCATGCCATGACTAGGCAAAAAAAAACAAACATCAGAGAATGAGGCTGAACTGTTGGTAAACAAGTAGGCCCCACTGCATGTGGGTGTTTGTAGTCAGACAATTGCAACAAGGAACTGCCAAAGTTTCTACAATGCATTAAATGCATGAGGTGAAAATCTTCTACTCTAGTATAGCTAGGTGTGCAGAGTTTGTTATTCACATTGTCCATTGCAACAACTATTAACAAAGATGCATTACGTTCACATTGCCTCATTTCTATATAAATAAGAAATGAGTTAAAACTCCTTTAACTCTATTTGGGTGCAGCTTATTCCCTATTATTTTGATTGTAGGGAACCCCCAAAATCACACAATTTGAGCAAATAAAAAACATAAGGCATGGCCAATACTAGAGTAAGCTGTAAGAAAATGTAGGTGGCGTGAGAAGAGATGTGAAACTGCATTGTTCTTAAGGATTAACTCGAGTAAAATCTGTAAACTATTCGAAAAAATGACCCACTATGAGGATATGGTGTGGTAGTGGGGTTAGACCGGGGCAATAAAATAATAAAAGGTTAAAATAGAAATAAGGTTCTAATAGTGAGATCAGATGGAGACAAAATTTTGTCTATACAGAACAAAGTCAAACTTTTATTTTGACAGGGACCAAGTGAAAAACTTATCACAGGTATAATACTCAAAATAATTATCGAATGTAAAATCATCGAATAATATTTCTCACTAAGCAATGTGGGGCTTAGTATCTTTAAAATGTTTGAAATACACACAATTTCCAAGTTCTCACAATTAGAATATAGTAGTATTCAATACATTTATTAAGTAGAGTAAACAATATTTAAAACATACATTCATTCTAAAGTACACTGAAATAAACTTAATTAATTTACCACTCATAGATTTGTGGATTATAAAGCCAACATATATAATTTAGTAGCAGGAGAGAATATTAAATTGCTCTTGAATCTTTCCACTATGACACAAGCCAAAAAAATTATTTATCAAATAAAATCAAAATGGAGAAAAATGAATCTAATTCATAAATCCGGTTTGGAAAGCTAAACTAGCCAATTAATTGGTTTAATAGATGCCAAGAGTGACCTGAAATGTCGATAGGGGCAACCATGATGATCTCCAGCACCAGGAGTTGATGAAATAACCTTTGAACAGGAATAGGGTGTATAATCCTGACATGCATCAGAATATTAGTTTTTGAAACTTGTCACACGCGGCATAGCAACACATTGGAAACAAACAACTGAGTATTTTCAAATCTAGTTTTGAATTGTAAAATAAAATCACAAAACACCCCTGTAAAAGGAATATATTTGTGACATGCCAAAAATCAGTTTAAGTTATTCCAATAAAAAATCAGTTAAGTTTAGTACTTACAGTTCTCTTCCCTTCCTTTCCATAATTATGGCGTATGTTATATGAATATTCTTTCTCAAACTTCTCCAAACCAACCTACAACCAGATCTTACAATTAATTAATCATTGATGTAATTTGACAAATATAGAACAGTATATAAAATACGAATAACTATTCAAAGATTATACACCAAGATGTCTAGAGAGATATGGGATAAATTGAATGTATAATATGAATAGTGCAATTAACAGTTCTATAATATGAAATAGTGCAATTCAACATTCATTCTTATTGTAATAAACTGAATAGATAGACAGGCAGATTAAAGGCAAAACTGTTGTCATTCTCACATGTTTAACTTTAAAGTATGAATGAGTATGTAGATTTCAGTTTCTGATAGAGATCATGTACAAAAAAAAAAAAGAGATCATGTACAACAATCGAACTTACCTTTTTAGAGAACTCGGCTCTCCAAAACGCAAGTGCATCATCAAGGTTCAAACCAACACCCTGCTCATTACAGAGAAAAGAACAAAAGATGAGAACACTGAAGACAGACGGCGGAAAGAATGAACGCTCATTGAAAAGAAAGCAAATTAAATAAACGTATATGCACAAAGGAATGATCTGTCAAACCAATAAGATAAGCTGCATCATGGACACCCACATGTAAAAGCATGTGAAATGTCAAGCTACATTTAATGGTATTATCGATATGCTCAGACCGACCTTGAGAAAGAGGCCTAGTTGCATCCTTCCACCGTGCTTTAAATGATGGTCCTCTTTCAGCTGCATAAGGGTGGCATAAATCAAGAGTCAGGACAGATGAGACAAGAAAAGGACAAAATGGAGACTCATTATAAAAGATGAGTTAAGAAGAAAAAAAAGAAATTAAAAATGAACTGAAGAGTGAGAATTGAGAAACACAATATATGGATCGTAGTTTATGACTGATCTCTTACTTTATCAAACAGGTGACGCATGCACAGAGGAAATGAGCTCTTGGCAACTTGATCAATGTCTTTTAAAGATATCTCAGTATACTCTCTTGGCTGCAGAGGTTCTCAATCAAAAGGACAATTAATTGCCAATACAACATCACATTAACACCTAATAATGGTGACAAATGAACAAATATACCACAATAATTACCTGAGAAAAATCAGGACCCAGATAACTTGAGCTCAAGGCTTCCACAATCTACAAGAAACCTAGTCAACATCAATTAAAAGGAAAGGATATACTGATAAACAAAGAGCACGATCACACTTACAGGAGTCAATCTATGTTTCTCTTCTTCTCTGATTGAAGATGTCCATTTTCTGCAACAATATAGCAACCCTGAGAATCTGAAGACAGAAAATTCTCCTATATATTAGAACATTTATTGAGATCCAAATCACCAACAAAACCTGTTTGTAAGGACGAGTGTCTTTGACAGCTGACTGCGGAATAGCGTGGCTACAAGCGAAACAACCTGTGAAGGAATCAGAATTGAAACATAATAAAAGGTTTACTATACTAACCAATACAATGATATTATAAAACAACTAATAGAAAGCAATTACATTACCAACCTGATTCATTGCAACATAAGCATATCCTTGACTTATAAACACTTGACGCCGAGCTACAAGTTCTGGAACTTCTTCAAATGGTACCTATTTGGGAATGAAATGCAAGATATTCAAATGTCATAAACACCGAGTAGAGAGGGGGTAATTCTAGATTAAGATGACATCAAGAATATATAATTTCCACTCCATGCATTTTTTAGAGAGTAATGATAGCAACACTCTTTTGAACACCCTCTCTAATACTCACTCTCTTGTTGGTTTAAATTATTGTGGGTTTACACTTTGAAAATCGAACCTACACAAAGTGGTGGGACATACATTGATTTCATCCAATAAAAGAGTGAGTGCTAGAGAGTGTTGAAAAGTGAGAGTTGCTAGCATTCGTCTTTTTTAGAAAGGTTCCTCCCACAAGATTATTCAATCTTACATTTATTGTCATGATGGATACAATCAAATGCAAGTTGTTTGATATGTTTTCAGGGAAAGTAATGAAAAATAGAGATGAAAGTGAGTTGAAACAAGATATTCTCTCAAACACCCCACTCATAAACAAACTTCTGAAAACTAAAAACAGCATTTCTACTTCCTTATCCCTTCAAAATAGTGCACAGAAATTTATCATGTCCGACTTTATAATACCTAACTGATCATCAGACTTAGTGACAGAAAGTTAAAAGGGAAAAGATAACACACATACCTTGTAAAAGATAGCATCAACTGCAAAAAAGAAAAGCAAATGATAGCACGTCAGATATAAATAAGTAATCAAAAACAGGAAATGACTTGTTAACTTCAAGAAGAGAAAGGATTTAGAACTATTGAAAATGTATATCCTTGCCCTATATTAGAATAGCAGCACAAACAAATCATATCACTTGTAAAATTCCCAAGATATCTTTTACATAAATTAAATCAAGCAACTGCTACCTCAGTGCTTGGTTGACATGCTAAAGGAATCCAAAGGAAAAAGGAAATGCGCCTTAGGCGGCAGCAACAACTGGATACTTTTATGTTCCTACCCATTCAACCTCCAGCACAGTGCATGGAAATAATTTATGCTGAAAATAATGAAATCTATGCCAATACTGTAAATGATCATTGAATAAAGAAAACACTGCCTTCCTACCTGTGGGTGATGGCTGACCCATGGAACGTGCAACTTGTCCCAATTTCTCTTTTATGCTCTGGAAATAAAAAGATTCATATTTTAACGTACTGAGAGGTATTTGTTACTCTAAACTAAATTTTGCATTAATTCACTTCATAGAAACAATAACAATAAAATGAAAACCAATAAAACAAATCGCATGTCATTACCTCAAATTCCACACTGTTAACAGCCTTGCAAGTAAGGTCAAATTCGTCCATGATCGCCCTCTGCACTCACAGGCAAAACACGCGATAAATTAGCATCTTACTTGACATGCAAAATACATGTGGTTAAGGACAGATTTTACCTGAGCTTCAGTAGTTAGAAAACGAAAACGGTAGCGAAAAAGTGCACATTCCATAGAGAGATACCATTTCCTCAAGTCCTCCCTAGTCATAAAGGTCAATATTCAAGTAATTTAGTATATATTGAATAACTTAGGAATGTAGTTTGGATTTCTTTATGAATATAATATTCTTTCTCAATCTGTTTGAGTTTAATCCTTGCTTTTGTCTGAAAAATTGTCATTCAGGATCAATGTGTATGATATACGTGGATGAGGAATGAACCACTCCCTCTACATAAAGAATGTTAATACTTAACAATCTCGGTCTCAATTGATTACCAATTGACTCACTTATTTATATTGATCAAAATGTCATTTTCCAAACAACAGCATATGATTAAGCTTTGGATCACAGTGTTGTTAAATAGAAACTATAGAGGTGCTATTCCACGCTATAGCGTAGCAGAGTTTGGACAAACCGCTATTGTTCCGCGATACGCTATATAGTACAAAATGTTGTCAAAATAGTAGCACTATAACACTATTGCAGAGTGGAATTTTAACAATCTGCTGTTTTATGCTATCCTTGATTGACAATATTGGGATCACATAAAAGGGAATGCCTTTTTAAATTGCATAGAACAGAGAACTAAAAACAAATAAAAGAGAGAGTTCTTACGTTCTACAATACACGAGACGTAAAACGAAATGAGATATAATATCCTTATTCAGAACTTCAGAAGCATGCTGGTGTCTCATGTTCATTTTCCATAGGTCCTTTACCTGTGGCAAATGAGGTCTTTACATTAAAATAGTTCACAAGAGAATGAAAATCTAGTAAACTAATGATCTATCCAAAAAATTTACCAATTTTTCCATTTCATCTGGTTTCTTCCCTCGCGACAAACCATCAGAAATCCCCTTGAGAACTGCAACAAGCAATAATATACATCAATGATCAAAATATGCATCACAACCTATGAAGCACTAACACAAACACCGGACACAGATACAACAACACCAATAATTATTTGAAAACATGACTTCATTGAATATAATCACTTGTGTAGGTGTTTTGTCGAACACCTGACACGCATCGGATCAGAAGTGTCGGTGCTACATTGATCGCAACACCTCAAACACATACACACGACAAATCAATTGCAGATTTAAGATTTCAGTCAAACACTACACTAAAATTACGATTCAAACCCTAGGAACGAAAACATCGAGAAATGGAAGCATGCGGTTACGAATAGAACAGATCTGTAGAAATTGAAGAAGCAGAATGCGATTAGTACCTCGGAGGCGATCGATGGCGAAGGATTCGAAATCTTCGAGTCGGACTTCGAGTGGCGGAGCAGAGCGATAGAGGGGAATAGTTGGAGCAGAAACGGCGTCGTTTGAGGTAAATAAGTTCCGGTGACTCTGAGGTCGAACAACTTCCATTGCTTTCTCTTGCGGTGACGAAGGTAGAATAGTGAAATGCTATGTCAATTTGTGACTCGTTTGAGTTGCTGGTTTCCACTTTGTGAATTGTCGCGCCAAATTATTGGCCCAGGGGTACAAAATGGCGGGAAAATGATATTTCTTCTCCCTCTCTCGCTATTTTTTATTTTCTGGAAAAATACATTCGAATTTAAGTTTTTAAGTTTATTAATTAAAAAAATGAAGAGAAAGACTGAATGAAATTAAAGAAAATAATTCAAAAATATTTTGTCCTAAAAACAGTCCTAAATTAAAACGAATATTTAATAAAAAAATATTTATTATTATTTTCATTTTTATAATTTTCTCGCAATCCAGTTTAGTCTCGACAAAAAAACAATATCAAATTAGTCTATGACATTTTCATACATGGGTTAAATCAGTCTTTGATTCGTTATAACAAAAAGACTAATTTGTCTTCATTATAAAATCTTTTGTTGAAAATTAAATTAGACCATGAGAAAATAGTGACGGACCAAAATTGGTTTACATTGATAGAACATATCCATTAATTTCATACAAATATTATTTTTAATTTTAGTGGTAAACTAAAATCAAAGAATTAGGCCCGTTTGGATAAAAAGCTCGTATTGATGCTTGTAGCATTAGAGCTTATAGTACTAGAGCTTACATCATAAGCTCTTATACTCAATAAGCTATTTACATTTGAATATGTATCCTAAAAAGTACTTACATAAATTGAAGTGTTTGGATATGTCATTATATAAGCAATTATGAAACGTTAAAATATTTTTAATTTAAAAAAAAAAATCAAAGAATCAAACCACAATTTTTTTAAGGAATCAACCCACGATTTTAAAGTCGTAAAAAGAACAATATTAAAATATAGTAATAATTTTAATATACATAAAAAAAAGGAGTTAAATAAGCTTTTGGTCCTTAAAAATACATTAAATTTTATTTTTAGTCCTCATAAAAAAAGTGAAATGTTTCGGTCCTTAAATTTTTTATTTTTAGAACATAGTTTTAGTCTCTAGTCTCTGTTAAATTAAAATTTGTTTAATTATGTTTAAAATCTGAAACTTTTGAATGGTTTTTTACATATTTGTTTAGAACATTAATAAGTTCCTCTATAGAAAATGAGCTCAAAATTTGATTTTTAAGTCTAACATTTTACTGCTTTTTTCTTAAAATTTTGACGTTTTAAAAAAATCATATTTCATTCATTAGATGTTAAAAAGTTATTATTTTTGGTAAAAGAGATTCTTATAGTATTCTTAACATGTTTGTAAAAAAGACTTTAAAAATTTAAAAGTTTAAGCATAACTACACAAATTTTAATTTTATAGGAATTAAAACTATGTGCTGAATTTTTTTATAATGACCAAAACATGTCAATTTTTTTTATAAGGACTAAAAACAAAATTAGATATATTTATAGGGACCAAAAACTTATTTTACCCGATAAAAAATCATTAATATTCTTATATAACAAAATTAACATTAGAGGTTGAAATAAATAGTCTAAACATCACTATTCTCAAGTATAATTGATTTAAAATATTAGAATTTTAATAAAATAGAATGTCATTTTATTATATTTTTCATTTGTCATTTTTTTAAATAAATATGTTTATTGACCCGTTGACCCAACCCGAACTAACCCACTCATTATCGGCTTGGTTCGGTTTGACATAAAAACTGCCGGTCTTTTACCCAACTCAAACCAATTAGATTTAACGGAGGATGAGATAACAGGTTTGGCCAAAACTTACCCAACCCAACCGTGTACACCCTAATGAAAATGTAAGTGGCGAGATATTGGAGGTGAACATGATCAACTTTTCAGTTAATTTGTTGTAAGAAGAACTTTTCAATTTATTATGATGTTCTCACTTTCCTAGTCGATGTGCATACACTATTCATCCGTATAAACATACGTACAAAGGCTGGCATTAGCATATCTCTACCTATAAACGTAAGATTTTAAACTACCAATGAAGCTTCAAACTAGCTGCCCGCATAAGTGGATGTGCAAAGTATGCTCCTAATGTTAAAGCAGTGATTGTAAAATATGGTAATCGAATGAACTCCTTGTAGAAATCTTTTGGTAACTTTTGTCTTCCATCAAGTATTGCTGCAAAAGGGACAACACTCGTTCTACCCTTAACTATCTCAAAATCTTCCCCATATCTTTCAGCCAGTTTCCTATCTCCATTCCAAACACCAAATAAATGGTGTGCAATTAAGGCAAATGAAGCTGCAACTGCCACAGAATTTCCAATCCAAACTGTATGAGCAAGACACCACATGACCTGTCCAACCATCTTCATAGCAAAACAAAATCTTCATTCAGAATAAGGTGAAGTGAAAGAAAAAACTTGTGAGTGAAATGGGTAACACTGAAGGGTAGGGGATGTTTACCCACAAAACGTCGATTGAAGAGTAAATATCCAATCTGGTCTTTGAAATTTTATGACTGTATCAACCGAGTTTCATACATTACCAATATTACAAAATGATCCCTAGAATTGTAAAATATTAACCAGGTTTGTTCATGCGTTAATATTTGAGGGACTATAATAAATTAATAACATTTAGTTAATAATGTCATAGATGCATTTGAAATTAACTGAACAATGTTAGGGATGCATTTGACAACAGATCCAAATGGAGGGACGAACCTAACATTATAGAATTCTAGGGATCATTTTGTAATATTGATAATATGGAAGACTAAGTTATTGATACAGTCCTTTGAATCCAGGAACCAAATTGGGTATTTACTTGTGGATTAAACATAGTATACACTATAAAGTGCAGAAAAAGAAATTCTCCAAGCATTAAATGAAGTATGTAAAATTTATAATGGCTCCTTGTCTTGATGTCAGAAATGAGATCTCTCATGGATAGTTATGCGGTAAACTGCTTGAAGATTGACTTTCTTTACCAACATTAATATGTAACCTTTGAAAAAAGAAAAAAAAAAAACTTGATTCACAAATTTGACAATATGTGATTACTACTTATCCAAGCTACCATGATCATCAAAATCATAAAAACCCCAAATTCATTAGTGTCTTACTTTATATTTTAATCTATGCAATTGTTTGGATTTGTGTATACCTGTGGATGCCTGGTTATTCTCATAATTCCAGTTTCATAGAGATGTAACTTAGGCTTGTCAACTGCTGCAACCTCTAAAAGATTAAAGGTTGCAGGATACAGGAAAAGGAAGGAGATGAAGTTAGAAATCCACACAAATTGATGAACCCCAGGAACATCTTGGAGCTGCCAGAGCTGAAGTCCATCATATCTGTGATTAATAAAATACACCTGCATCATAAACCGAAACATGGATAAGAAAATATTAGTTTAAAATTCGAATCAACTTCAATTGTCCTAATAAAATTATTGGGGCTCAAAACAAATAAAGCAATCATATCATTATATATATTGAAGTTTTTTTGCAGCTTATACGAAGAAAAAAAAACATGTACAAACTCACAATCATTGTGAGAGCCAAAGGTAGCGATGTGCTTGCAAAAAGAACACGGTAAGCTCGTTCACCAATGAGTTTCTCACCGGTGTCACGGAAGCTGGCCAGGCCACTATGGACACCTGCAAATATGAGAACCAGGACCAACATAACCACCTGCAGAATGCAACACTTTCAGAGGGTTACTAATGAGTTATGAATCTAAGTCCATTGTTGTTGTAGCTTTAAATTGGATGGAAAAGACAACTAAGAAACAGAACAGATATTACTAAAAACAAGTCAATATCTGCACGAGAAATTGTGTTCTATTAAGTATTGAAACAATCACAAACATCGGACACACCTTCAATCTGAAATGTCGTACTACATAATTTATGTTAGATGTTTTTATGCCTATAAATAAACAATTTCAAGATTATCTCAATCCTGAGTGTTACAATTTCAAGATTATTTCAATCCGAAGTGTTATAAACAAAAGTCAAAGTATCAAGACATTGCCTCAGCCTCCATGTCTTCGTTAGTTTAGTAGACCCATTGTAATATTGCTGTCAAAAGTGTGTAACGATGTTGTAACCCTTGTCTACAATTAATCTAGTCAAGCTTGTATTCAATAATTTCAGTATGAATTAGTATTTAAAATTCTAAAATGTTCTAAGTTTTCCGGCTTATAACAGACATGTGAATTCCCTATCACTTGACACTACTACATGCTCTTTCTTTGTTTCTTTCATGGCACTATTTTTTCAAGTCATCACAAACAAGCACTACAATTTTGGTTTCTTCAACTGAAATTATCATACAACATATCCTGGAATATTGAAATTTGAAAGCTAAGTCTTGAATACTGTAAGATAACAAATGTTACCTAGGTAGGTGTGGCTTTTGCCAAATTCTCTAAAAGAAATATTTTTGGTTTTTCTTCTTTATTCACAAATCCGTCAATACAAACAATCATAATACAATAATCATACATAATGCAATCTTTTTTCCTCAATTTCAAGTGTCAACCATATAAGATATAAACACCAAAACAGTATTAGAATCCAACCCATTTTTGTCTATAAAAAAAAACATTCAAAACCAATAAAAAAAAGAGAGAGAAAAAATGAATCACCTCATGACTATCTGAAATTCCTGAAATGGAATCAACAAAAGCCTTACCAAACCCAGTTGAATCATCAATCCAAATCACGTTAAGAACAAACAACACAACTCCCAATATTGCAGTGAAGTAAAACCATGAAGATAGGTTCTGATTTTGAAGGTCAAAGGTTGCAGAGTCCTCACCCACCAAATCAGAATCTGTGACTTCAGTAGTAGCATGTTCTTCAGAAGAAGAAACTCGTGTGACTAGTTTCTGAGAAAACAAGAGTGGGTTTGAAGGAAAATGCTGAAAACCCTGTTTTGATTTGAAGCATAAAGAAGAAGAAAAAGATGGTAGGGAATTAAGGTGTGGATGATGATGAAGAAGGTGTGATTTGGATGATGAAGGTATGGAAGAGAAGGAGGTGGAGAAGACAAGAGGTGTTGAAGCCATGTATGTTGTTCGGTTGAGAGTGAGACCTGTGTTATTATGTTTATAGATAGATACGTGAGTTTGGAAGAGAGTATCTAGAGAATGTTATGCTTGGGGGTTGGTGTTTTGGACTGGAACCAAACGGAACGGTGATGGAAACGCGGAAATCAAAACATTGTCTGTTTGTGCCAATAGCTGTTTTATTTATGTTTATGTTGAAACATACTAAATAACAAGGACACAAATCCAATATTCTTTTATGAATTATTAGGTGAAGTAAAACTTACATGTAAAGTACACATTAAAAGATATCAATGAAAATATGCGACTTTACCTCTCTAGGTTAATCGGATAAAGTCCAGTTTTGAGTTTAACTAATTTTTGTTGAGTAGAGGCTAAATTGAGTCAAATTTAACTCAACTAGACTCATTTGCATTTGCAGCTCAATTTTGTTCTACTGTGGTAGTTCTAGTTTCTATCCATCTCTGTGCAGGTACCCGAAAATCTGAGTAAGGTATCCCAAATTGTACCACATTTCAAATTGGTTCTCTAAGTAATCGACAAGAGCATAATTGAAAATATAAGTTATTGGTCATCTCAATAGAAGTATTTTACTACCATTAGCACATGTTTCAAATTACTTCATCCCCTCCTTATTATAAGAAACAATTGTTTTTTTAGATTCATTGAATAATTAATGTATCTCGTTATAAATAGAGACTAAATACATTATTTACATAATGAATCTAAAAAGATAAGTGTTTCTTATAACAAGGACCGGATGGAGTATTTTTAAAAGAAAATTGGTTACTTAATTATTAATCCCAAGAAGGTAGCTTGGTGAATTAAAAACACCAAATGAGTACTAACCAAGATGTTGAAGCTTTTAAACTTCGAAATTTAAAACTAAAATATTCCAATTATTAAAGAAAGTCAACCCCTAAAAAATTAATGATAACTGGTAAAAGAATTCTCATATTTGTTAGTTAAAATTCAAAATGAATTTAGAGAGTAACAAGTTACTAAACTGACTATCAATTTATCAGATACTAACATGACATTATCCTATATTTAGGAACTAAAATAACATTTCACTATTTATAAGTCCTACCTCAACTTGTAAATGTCAAAACTGTTAGCCAGGATATCCGTGATTTTTCATTATTAAGGTTCACATTAAAGATTTAAAAGTTAGTTGCATGTTAATTACATTAGCTAGATTAGAAGTTAGTTGGTCTAATTGATTATATAAGCTAATGTACCAACGTAACAACTCTTTTATCTAATGAAGATCGACTCAATTGATAAGGAGTTAACTCACCTGCAATGTTGTGGGTTCAACTTCCATTTGTAAGCGTAGACTGTCCTGACCTTAGTGAGCTCCCAGAGCCCAACTCTCCTAAACTTCCATAATTAATATTATTTTCATTTCACTTTTCTATATTTTTCTCTCAATTATGAATTTTATCAATAATTGTAACAGTTTGGCCCCATCTTTCTACAAGAAAACAAGATAAAAGGAGTATTGAAAAAAAAATTAGAATTCTAAAAGTTTGATGAGCAGGTAACAGCTGAGTTTTGTCAATTGACCTGAGTAAACCAATGTACTCAATCTAATTAAAAATCTTGATTTTTGGACGGCCTAAAACATTTGAAATTGTCATATTACATAATGTATATGATGCATGTATAAGAATGTTGGAGGCCTCAGTTTATTTGTTATATAACACCTTCTCCACCACTAGTGGTTCCCACCAACTTTATTCCAACCGTTTTTTGTTACCATTTCATATCTAGGCCCACATTCACATTCGTGCTACTGTTCTCTAATCTTTAATTGCTCTATTCCATACAATATTGCATTACCAAGGGATATAGGAAGCAAAACTGTCCTCTAAATTTGACATGTCTGCTGCTGTAGGAGCTGTGTCTACAACCAAAGATGTTTCCTTCAATGCTCATTTGGAGGAAGAGCATAAAAGCAAAGGAACCAACAAGGTTGGTGTCAACTATGATGATGCTGAGGAAATTGTGCCAGATGAAGAGGAAGAGGAAGAACCTAAGTTGGAATTGGATCTTGGCCCTCAGTTTTCTCTTAAGGAACAACTTGAGAAAGATAAAGTAAGTTTTTTTTTTTTTAAATGGTTTCTGAATTTGTTTTATTTGTCTCTAGCTGTGTTTTTTTTGATGAATTTGAAATTTTGTTTTGTATTTTAAAGGATGATGAAAGCTTGAGGAAATGGAAAGAACAACTTCTAGGAAATGTTGATGTGTCTGCTGTTGGAGGTACTTAGCTTCCTTTCAATTTTGTTTTTCTTCTGAAACAATTCTTACATGGATATTACTTCAGTAATTATAATGCTACATTGAAAATTCTTGTTGAAGACCCTCTTCTTCCAATTTAATTGACTTCTTTTATCAGGAAACACTATAGTAGTTCTCTCATCTTTTGCATTTACAAGATAAAATCAACTTACCTCTATATATAGCAGTCCAGCATGTCCAACCAAATTTTGGCAAAAATTCCTGATTGTGTCTTGGCCTAACGGTCGAGATTTGTCTGAACCGGTTGGTCTGCTATAGAGGATCCGGGGTCTTGTTTTTATTAACAAATTTAAACCTATCTTGTTGTGATGTAGAGAAAATAGAGCCAGAAGTGAAGATAGTGAGCCTCACCATTATATGCCAAGGAAGGCCTGACCTAATCTTGCCAATTCCATTCACTGCTGATTCCAAAAAGAGCATGTTCACCCTCAAGGAAGGAAGCCAATACAGGCTAAAATTCTCATTCACTGTCTCCAACAACATAGTTTCTGGCCTCAAATACACCAATGTTGTTTGGAAAACTGGGGTTAGAGGTGAGACATAAACCTCAATTTATGTTTCAGTTAGATTTATTAAACAGCAATATTTTTTAAATTGTCTTAGTTATGTGGCTTTTATGAATTTATTGAAATAGTGGAGAACACCAAGAAAATGTTGGGAACTTATAGCCCACAGAAGGAACCATATACACATGAATTGGAAGAAGAAACTACTCCTTCAGGCTTGTTTGCTAGGGGAACCTATTCAGCAAGAACCAAGGTAAGAAAATTACAAAATTGTATATAACATGCACAAAACTAATTCACTATTTTCTCTTTCTATTTACATGCGTTGCATTTAAACTTTAGATTAAAAATGTTAGACACTATACATGATCCACAATACATTCAGTCGCTGTTGTTTACTTAAATTATTATCGATGTCTACATGTCAGTGTTAGCGTCATATCCGATGTCCGTGTCAGTGCTTCATTTGTTGTTAGTTTTAATTTTAATTTTTTCTTTTAGTGTTTTGTGGAACTAACACATACTTATCGGTTCAGTTTGTAGATGATGATCGCAAATGCTACTTGGATGCTAGTTATAGGTTTGAGATTCAGAAGAATTGGCCTACACCACATTGAGACAGATTGAAATTCAAGTTTATGTTTGTTTATTAAACTAAGTTAGTGGAGTAGTGCACATGCATGCTAAATGATAGTGCAAATCTTTCTTACCCTTCTATTATATGGTTCCCTTTTTTGTATTGTAATAAACTAAATTTCACATCAAGGAAATGCTCGTGACAATCGCACTCATTCCACCTAAGATGCATCCAAGATTTAGTTGTTATTATCTGTTAGGAGTGTGACTGAGGGAATGGACCCCATGTGGATGTATACTGAAATAGTTATCAACAAATATCCTCAACTACTGCTTGTGCTTTCCGAAACAAATGGCCAAAAAGTCCATCAATTCTTTGGTGGTCCAAAAGTTTTTTTTATTATTATGACCACATGCTGGTTGCTAACGGTTAAAATCAGGAAGAAAAATTTAATAAGTCAAAAAGTAGAAATTTCACCAAAATGATTCTTCATTAAGATTAAGATTTCCGACTATCAACATTTGAATATAATGCAAAGTTTTATGTGGATGTTAGTGCAGTGGTCACTCTCTAACTCTTAACTTTATAGCATAAAGAGATTGACTAAGATTGTGGTTTTGTTTGAGCTTTGAATAAACATCTACATCTCCCGAATTGGATCTTCTCATGCATTAACCTCTCCAACAGAAAGAAAAGAAAAAAAAAAGAGGGAGGGAGAAAGAATATGACAGAAATGAGATGTTGATTGAGAGTGTAGTTAAGAGAGAAATAAGATGTTGCAGAGTAGAACACTAGGTATAAATATCTGTCACCCACAATTCAACCTTTGCCACAATGATTGTTAATGAACACAATTAATAAAAATAGATCAATAAAATTCACTCTGTCAAATGATGAGTGACTCAGTTTAATTATATACATTATTTACGTAATATATTTTTCCACTAATATACAAAGATAATCGATTTTTTAAACTAATAAACTAATAATAGTAATTTATACTATATATAAAGGGAATATATAGTTTTTGGGTGTCATTTTCACTTTCAACTACACCTTTAAACAGACTTGCCGATAAAAATATTATATTATTTTCACTTTCAACCAACCACCTTAATTTTATTTTTTCTCTCTATTGTTTTCATTTGTTTGTAGTAGATTACTAATTGGTCAATGGTAATTATGGCAAGCAATTAACCACTCTCAACGGAAACTACTAACAGCGGACTTAATATAATTATTATGGAGTTGACCATTTTATTGACAATTGAGTGCTCCCAAGTCTTTTAAACAAATTGGGAAAAGGTGTTAACTACAAATACTCTATTTTTTCCGGGCATAATACTTTCTCTGGGGTCTGGGCAATTGATGCACGTCCCCATATCATGCTTCCTTTCTTTCCAAGTAATGTTGCATAATAAATATATAACAATGATCACACCAATGGGTAAAAAACCCATGTAAGAATCACAGTTGGATAATCACAAAACTTACAACCTTACATAACATAGGATAATCCTATTCAAATTGGACTATGGAAAAAAGTATAATCACAAAACTCACAACCTTACACGTGAAGCCAGGTACAATTATTAATTAGGTCTTATAACATCACTTGCATTAGTCATTTTATACTTTAGTATTTCTCTCTTTTTTATATCCTTTTTCAAACAAGAATACTCTCCTAGACTAGCAAAAGAAGAAAGCTATGCATTGAGAAGAGTCTGCAAATTCCAATCAAGGTTATATTTCAGGCAAGCATGTAATTGATATGATCACGGTTTTCTTTTTTCCACTTTATCATCAACTCCTCTTTACTTTTCCTCAAGATGATTACGAATGCATTAATTTTCAGGCCTAAGTAATAATGAGGTAAAAATAATCAAAAACTACTCTGACCATGCACACACAGATTATTATAGCTATGCTGCCTGGATCCAGTTTGATTTGCAACATAATGTTGTGATTAGCCTATCATTACAATTCGCCCTTTTCTTAACATTTTTCACATTATGTCAACATATGATTATTACTGAAATCCCACACTAAAATATCTCCAGAACCAGGAGTATATCCTAAATTTAATTCTTCAATGCCTCATGTCAACAGCCACTCATTTTGTATACTGTACTGTACAAAGCCTTTTGAAATGATATTTACATGTAATATGTAGATTAGAAAGAAAAAAAATTAAGCAACACTAAATGATAACCAGTGATCTTATTACTTTGGAATATAGTAGCCACCTAGAATCACCAATAATCCAACAATGCAAACTTTACCTGCAATCCTATCTTACCACCCTCAGTGACAAGCTTAGCAGCTGTAACCAACCAATGGCCAGGAGCATCATGAGGGCCACGCAAAACCTCAGCTGTCTCGACGTATTTAAGTAGTTTACTGGAGTGAACAGGCACAGGTGGACCGTTGGGATAAATGCCAGAGTTAAGTGCAGTTGGAGCCTGCTTTGGCGGAGCAGCAGCAATACTATGCTGCGTGAATGAAAATGTTGAGCTCAAATTTGTGAAGAAAGTTGATTTTCTTGAAGCCTCTGGTGCGGCGCCCCACTCCGACTTTCGTATAGTACAATTAGTTATGTGAGTAAAGAGAAGACGCAGATGAAGTACGTTTCTTGGCCAACTCCCTCTGATAATGAGTTGTGCACCAGTTACAATGTAAACACCTCCGCAATCATTCAACCAGTTAGGGTCATGCTTGACGACAGCTGTGCAAACATTTGAGAATCTCTTCCATCTCACTGGTTCTAGGAATTGGTTACTGGATTCATTTTCATCAGATCCTCGCCACATAGATTGTATACTCGGGGTTGAGGCATCTGAAGAGAGGATCATCTTGTTTGGGAGGCTCGAAAGATGATTTATATGTAAAGCAAGTCTGTCACTTTTCTTGCCCTCCAGGTACAAGCGCAGGCCAACCACCGGTTTCTGTTCACTTACCACCTGCCATTTTGTACAAAATACCATAATTAATGATGAGAGAATATAACTAACCTATAAAAATGAAAGGTCGTGCCAAGCAGATAAAAGAAGAGTGGAGGAAAATAAAACAGAAGTGATAAATCCCTACAAAGTTATGCAGCACATGTCATGAAGAAAATTGAAAGGAAAAAACACACAGAATGAGCTTCTTGGCTCGTAGATGTTAGAATTATTATTATTATGGCATGTTGGAGCTGAATGCATTTTTGAGTTCTCTCACCCAGAAGATCACATCCCAAAATCACCAGAGGCAATCAGAAATTTACATGAAGTCCAGAAGCACATGATCTACTGCAAATCACGACTCCGTCCCTCAATATAAGCTTTTTTTGGAGAAAAAACAAACTGCCCATTTTATAAACCCCTTTTCAAGTTACTAGATATACATTATTTTTCACAAAAATAGCCCAGATTATTTAAAAACTCAAGACAATCATTATGTGAAAAAACATGAGTCCCAGCAATTTTGCGAAGTCCATCCACATTGGTGACAAATTAGTGCAATTTTGAAAAGACTGCCTAATTTATTTATTTTTGACAGAACTGCCTAATTTTCTTAATTCTCGCGAATTGGTCAAAGTAGACTTATATTTAGGGATGGATGTAGTATAAGTTATCCAAACTTACACTTCATCATTCATATAGCATTTTGCCACGTCTAACACAGCCAACAGCTTCACCTAAGGTACTTTGACTAGGCACTAGCACCTCTTTTTGGTTGAGGCACACACATCCGGTGCCCTAAGCTTGTCTTTCTGGTTCAGGCAATAGATGACCTTAGTGTATTAATCTTATTGATATTGGTAGCTATTAAAAACCCAGTATATTCAATGTGTGATGTTAAAAGGGATAGATTATTCAAAATGTAGAAAAAATAACTAGTTGATGGGTCGTAGGAATTCTTCATAAAAAAGCAGCTACAGCTTTCAAATTGAAATTCTTAATCAGTAGTGTTTGCTACGAACAATAATGGCTTGAAATGAAAACATTGAGATAAGGAATCAAGACAATGTTCTATTATATAAAGAGAGTTGTTCTCAATAAGCCACAACTCACAAACACATATATATTGTAATACATATTCACAAAGAGCATTTCAATAAACACATGATCATGACACTACATGACTAACCATCTTGAATTTTGTATTCACGTATGCAGGACAGTTGTAATACAGTCAATATAAAAAATGAGCAGTTTCATTAGTCTATATATGAAAGACATTTATATAATGAAACCACTTCATATATAAATAAAAGAAAATATATTTCTTTATTTGCAGACAATTAACTGAAAATGATAAAACATGCAACTGTAGGACACTACACTGTATAAAGCATACAACAGCAAAGTTCAAATTTGTCAGAACGCCTTTAAACCTACACTTCAATACTTATTACGAAAATAGAGTTGAGGAAAAGAGGATAGAAAATGAAGGGGAAAAAAAAAAGAAACCGAGAATCATTTGAGAAACCAACAATTCTGGATCACTTAGTTGAGGGTTCTGTTACTACATCATGAACGAACTATCCCATTAGCTTAAACTGATAGGTGAAGACACAAAAATGGTTGCACATATATATCTAAAAGGCAGAAGGGAAACAGTAGCTGAATAAAAAATCTTCTAAAGTTATACCCCCGGCTATATTTATCGCCAACCATACATACGCGGAGAAAATCTTGACACTAATTAAGAGATAATCTTGTCAAAGCAAATAATAAACTCAAACATAAGAGACAACTAAGAATACAGTACAGTTCAGCACATGGAATAGTTGTTTACCCAAGCAGGAGAGTTTGGCTAACAGTACCTCTGTAGAGCTAATATGAAGTTTTGGACCCAAGCAACAGAATTGCAGTGAAAGGGATGAGGTCTTTCTCCGCTGATGCCTGAGAGGCAGTTCGCAAAACATGGGTGCCCATTGCCTTGGAATTTGAAACTCTAAAAAATATTGCAAATCTTCGGGAGATGGTTTATCTGTAGAGAACACGTGAATCAAAAGTTTTTCGGACCTTAATAATAACGAAATGAAAGAATGATACAGTGCAAGAAGTGATTGCTTGGAAACTTCATGTATAGAGAAGTAAAGCATGGCAAGGATAAATCAAGAGTCCAAAACATGTTAGTTTTTCTGTGGAATGTTCAACAGACATTCACATTTTTGTACACATCTAGAAGTTAAATGACCATCTTGTGTGTTTATGTTTATGGACTAAGCTGAACACATTATGTTGAACAGTGTAATTTTAAATCCTGTTCCCTAGTTTATATTTTGGAGCTTATCTGCATCACAGTAAAAGTTTACAAATACTAGTAAACGTAAACTGGATATGGATAAATGAATTAGAGAATAGTGAGTGAGAAGAACGTACAGCGTAAATATAAATTGATTGCATGACTGAGATAGCCACTTCCAGGAATTCCAGTCAGAAGCGAGGAAATCGGAACAAACTTGAATATGATCGCTTCAGGATTAGAAGGCACTGTCTGAAGCCAATTCGAGTGACTGTGCTTGAACACATCTCCTCCTCTTTTGGAGCAAATAATAGTGAGGCCCTGTTCCAAGATAAAGCAATACATTATGTTCTCAAACTAGGAATTTCACTTATTCGAAAATGCGAATATTTCTTATAGCGGGCTTACGTCCTTGCTTGATGTTTCTGAAATACTGGTAAACTGTGTGGTGTTTGATTGCATCACACGGTTAAAGACCTCGGGGACCTACATAAATAGAGAGATTGCATCAGCAGTAAGCAGAAACAAAAAATGCATATTGAGGTTACAAAAGATGAAGCATAGTACCTTATGTTTGCTATCTGCCGTCTTCCTCTGTAGTGAAGAAGGGCTTCTTACATCTGAAAATAAAAAATCTCCAAGATCCTCTAAATGCCTCCTGACTTCACCGGGAGGAATCTTTGATGAATGTTTTTGTTTGACACATATTACATCTTGACCTCCAACAGCCATGCCTACCACTATGTGAGTACCATATGTCTGGATGAACCTGCCTAACAAACTCAATCAGCATCATATACTCAACAACCCAAAATTACACATCATTCAAACCGGAAACTTCGGTTACTATGCTAGATTGTTTCATTTGCAAATCATTCTAACAGGAACAAATAATTTAAATTGACTAAAACGGGTACTATCAGAGTGTGTTAAAAGTCTGTCCACAAGGTAATTCGAGCCTTATGCTGAAAGTAAGAAGAAATCAGATTCTTTTATCAATTGGTTTTTTCTTCGTTACCAAAAATACTAAAATCTGTAGGGATGGTTAAAATGATTGAAGCACAAAAGCAAAAACAAGTTGAACATATTAAATTCAATTCAATGTCAAGAGAAGTAATGGAATGCTGAGACATATTATTCTACATCAGGAAAACACAGTCACATGATCTGTTCATCTACCAAATATTGCAGCCTAGTGTTTGTTTACCTAGACAATGAAGCTGGATCCCACTGAGCTGGAACCGATTTCTTTACTTCCTCTTGAAGTACAAGTGGAGAAGCAGTCAAGTGCAAACAGTAGAGAGAAATGAAATAACCATCAAAAGCAAGATATTTGATGTCAGCGGCATCACGGAGCCAATCACCACTCATATCAAAAAGAGCATTAAAATAGCCAGAAGGAATTTTTCCTTGTACTGCTGATTTTTGATTCAGCAACTCAGACATCTGCAAGGAAAGAAACATTAGACATATAACAATATGCACAAAAAGATTGTTTTTAAAACTAGTTAACTTCTTATATAACCATGGTTTTTAAAACAAAAATGTTGTTTGAACATGAATTTGTGACAACAATTCAACAACTTTCTTAATGGTTAACACAATTTTCAAACGTGTCTAATGAAGTGTTAGATTAGCTTTGGTTAATAGATATATCAGGTGTCATAACTTAAGAACTTTATTAACCACAAATTTAAACGCGATTAACCTCAATTCTCAACTTTTCAAATTTACCAAATGTGTGTACTGCATTAACAATTTAAAAAGTTGTCTAATTTTGCTGTCCCAAATTTGACATTCAAATAACATTTCTGTTTGAAAATAAATCTTGTGACTATGATTTGACCACCAGCATCAAAGTTTTAATTTTTGATATCTCTGCGACCGCAATACAAACAGCTATCAATCATCAACCACATTGAAGTATGATTCTCATCAATATAAATAATTGAGGCTTAACAACAATTTAAAAACATTGCTTATTAAAATACTAAAAGAGAAAAATAATGAAAGTGAACCTGATTGAATTCAAGTACATCAGACTTAAACCGAATTCGATCCCCTTTATCGCAGTGAATGTTCTCCGAAACCCCTTTGATTAAAGTAGCTCCACCAGCTCCAGGAATCAAAATATCCCTCTTGTTTTGTTCATCAAGCACAACCAACCTCTTACTTTGACTATTACCACCCCCACGAATTCCCTTTGCAAACCTTAACCTAAAATCACTAGCCAAATCAAAGCCTTTACCCAAAGATTCCAATGCCACCCTCTCAATACCCTGTTCCACCTCCATACTCAAAAATGAAAAATCAGAACAAAAAATTAGGTAGATATAAAGAGAGTGAAACCCTAGTTAATCAATGTAGGGTTAAGGTTAAAGGGTCAACGAAAGGAGTTAACTTTGGTGTTTTTGCTGAAAAGGGTAACATAAACTGCGGAGATTCTGTACGAAATCGAAATGAAAGTTCGAGGAAGGTGGTGAGTATTAGATCGGTTTAACGTTACGTAACGTTAAAGGTAAATTTGTGTTTTGTTTTGTTCTGGTAAGTTGATTGAGAAATGGAAGATAAGAGGGTGAAGAGAAGAGAAGAAGATACTGGAAATGGAAAAGAGTCGTATATTTGAATGTTTAAGTGTTTGACTGTGTCAGTGATATTTGTGAAAATTAGAATGGGAAGACCATTGATGAAGGGTGTGATAAGAATCTTTGAATATGACATTAACCTATGTTATGCTATGTATCAATCAATGAACGTATTATGTGTCAATCAATGGGGCGTTAATAAATGAAAGTTGACTCATTTTATAAGGAAGGAAACCACTACGACTAAATACTCTATTCGATTCTATTTATAAGAAAAATTTGACTATATAAATTTATTAAGTAATTGATGTAGTATGTCTAAGATTTCATACCAAAGAAAATGTGTCTATCAATGTTTCAAAAAATAATGGATTTCTGTCGACTCTACTTTGCCATGTGTTTGCCTTTTTTCAAGAAAAAAAGTTGTAAACTTTCTCTCTCATTGGACTTCACCTACTATTCGTTTACTTGTTCGTACTATTGTCCAAAATAACAACAAGATGCAACATGCAAGAAAGGGAAAAGGGACCCACATGAGATATGACGTTTCATCCCATGCTTTTACCTAAAATCATTTGAAACTCGGATCTCATCGACTCAATTAAGATGGTGAGTCAATAAACATATATTATTGGTCACTACTTATTAGTTTTTGTACTATAAAATTACATAAATTAGGCATGTCTACACAAAATCACATGGTCTAATTTATTGACTTAAGCATAATTACATGTTCTATGTAAAGCTCGTTAGAAAGGAATAACCGGAAAACTCTTTTGACTCTAAAAGCATTTTTTCTACTTCTAGGCCACTTGAATTGTAATATGACTTGATTGTATTCCTTATTAGGTAAAAAGTAATGAAATTAGTTATTATATTTTATTTGACTATTGAGTTTGTTAGTTTCAGATAAGTTTTGATGTTTTTTAATTAATAATATATCTCTTTTAGTGTCTTAATAAAAAAAAAGCACGCATATTGTATGTTTACTCTTTTTGAAAATGCTAAGTCTTTTAATTTGGTGTCATTTAGCCTGGGAAAGGCTAGTTTTTTCCCATTATGGAAAAGTAAGTTTTAACCTTTAGATCAAATGGAGAACACACTCATACCATACTCCCTCAACACTGGATTTTTCTCCCTTTCTCTTCAACCACACAATCATAAACCAGATTACTCACTTTTTCTCACTACCTCCTACTCTTCTCCTCTCTCTCTCTCTCTCTCTCTCTGAATAGAACCATCATAAACACCACCATCACCATGTTTAACACCTAGATCTTGTTCACCTTCTCTACATTTTGTGATGATTTGATTAATTTGATCAAAAATTGATATGGTTTTGGATTTTTTTTTTTAATCTCTTATTTTTATTTTATGGGTTTTTCATTCCTAATTTTCTAGATTTGTAATTAATTCGGTGAAGATGAAAATAATAATGTAAAAGATGAACAATCATATGCTCTGGATTTTCTGGAATTAATTTGTTTGCGAAGATAACGTTCCATCTGGATAGTTCAATTTGGTGAAGATGAACAGTAATTGAAAAGTGTTTTTGATGTTTTGTAGTTGTGGGTATGTTTTAGTTTGATAAAAAGAAGTCTTCCAACGCTCATCCAAACGAGCACTATGTTGTTTGACGGTCTTAAGCCATTATAAAGTTGATTCCTAAAGGTATGAAGAAATGTGAAATGTAAAAAATATTTTTGGGGGCAAAAGATATTGGGGGATCGTTACATTGGACTAATAGCATCTACTCGAATGAATTAGCCATCATGAGTCTCCTAAGTATATGTTGTTCAACACAAACATACTTTCATCTAATGTGAAAATCTTTTACTCGCACTTGAAACACCAACACTCACCATTATAAGGTAAAGAGTTACTTCTGCTGGGCGAAACCAAGCCACCAAGCGAGGAGAGACAAGAGAGGGAGGATTGTTAGTTCCAAAAGTGTCAAAGAAAGAACTCACCAGAGAGAGTTTTGGCCATGCTGCTTTGAGGACAGGTTTTATGCTCATTGAAGATGAAGTCATTCCTTACACACCAGACCACCCACATGATGACCACCACAATAACACCATGCTTAGTGAAATGTAAAATATAATTCTACATTAAGCCAAAAACTTGAAACAGTTTTATTTCATTTTATACAAACAAACAAAAAACTCGCTGCATCATCGTGTCAAAATCACAACTTTTGGTTTGTTTTTAAGCTCTAAAGCATTACTACTTCAAACTTGCAACTTCCAACTTCCTAAGGGGTGGTGATTTTCTGATCAAAGTTGCTTGCTCAAATGAATAAGCAATCTCAATCAACTTTGGCTCTGAGCCTTTCAAACCTCCAAAGTAAATTCCAAATGGCTGACCCTTTTCGTATCCTGCTGGAACACTCACTCCAGGATAACCTCCAATAGCAAGTATGTGGCTAAAGGACCAAATAGGTGTTACCACAGCATCAAGTTTATTTATTTTCATCAGTTTCTTAAACCCATTTTGTGACCATCTTGTCATGTTTAATAATGCCTGTTTTTCTGCTTTACCAATTCCATTTGTCTTTTCAGCTTGTACCATGACATCTTGACCATACTCCATTTTCTCCTAAAACTTTTATATAACAATTAAGATCCTATCGTGATAATATTAATTAATAAAACCAAAAACAAATAAACAGAAGGAATGTTCTCATCTATATACTAACCAATTTTGGGTGTTTCTTGTTGAAGGCTATCACATCTGCCAAGCTTTTCACTGGCGAAGCAACCAAGTCTTTGAAGTATGCGTTCACGGATAATTTGAATTCAGACTTCAAAGCAATCTCTTCACTTTGACCACTGATAATTTCATCAATGTTATCAATCGTCAAATTGTCAACCAAAATTGCACCTCTTTGCCTGATAATTTCATCAATGTTTTCAGTTAATAGAGTTGTTCGCCGGGAATGAGAAATTTAGGATTACAGATGAATCTTTATTAAAAGAATGAAATGAACTGAATTACAAGTATCCGAGATACTTGCACTCTCCACAACAATGATCTACAATGATAACTACTTACATTCTACTAGTTGAATTAATCTCTTCTGATTGCCAACTAACTAAACTGCAGTTAATTAGTTAGTTAGTCCCTTCTTATGCTTCGTAATTTACACTTTAATGGAAGGTCTTCACTCCTTAACATAAATCTTCAAATTCTAACTTAGTTTAATGTAAACGTAAATAGGTCTGAGTGAAGTGTGGTTCTTGTAACTCCTTTTCAGAACAGATAGGGAATGTACCAAGCTCTAATTTGTCGTCATTCCCCAAATTTTGGACAATTTAAATTGCGTTGTGATATTTATACTTTATAAGCTTAGTTGATTTGATCTTTATTTGCTGCAGGTACTCTCGAGCAGATAAGTTTGGGTGACAAAAAGCTTTAATTTTAAGAGCTCTAGATCACATCATTTAACATAATAAATAAAGCTTCATTAGCAGTCTTAAGACTTGACAAATAATAGTTTTAGACTTAGTTACCTTAACATGCTTAGGTGTAGCTTGAAAGTTTCATGCATAAAAGTGTCATTTCCAAAATCGTAGTAGTATCTCACTACTCCTAATCTCTTTCCTCTTAGTCCATCTTTCTTTAGAAATTGAGCATAACCACCTTTTGGGATATACTTTGATGCTTCAATTGTTGCGTTATCAAAAGTGTCAATGCCTGCTATGGTTTCAAGAACATAAGCAGCATCTGATACAGTCCTGCAAATTGGCCTGTACAAAACCACACAATCAGTGTTACACATTTATTATAGCAAAATGTCTCGACAGGGAAAATGAGTAAATAGTTATTTTAGTCCTTGAAATTATAACTATCTATCAATTTAGTCCATCAAATTTATGAAATAGCGAGTTAGTCCCTTACATTGGAAAATATCAATCAATTTAGATTTTTTTTCTTCAAATTTTTCACCACAACCTTAAAGGTTCTATGCCTATTTTAGTGTAGCAAAAGACTATTTAAGACTGGTGAGTCCCTGGGATCCAACTCACCTAAACTTTTGTGTCCCAAAAAAAATACTATTGAAGTCAATATGTATGCATTTTATTGGTTTTGATGGATGTTTACTAAAGAAATATTAATATGGAGGGACTACATTGATCGATATTCGTTGATTTAAGTGACTAATTTGGCCATCCTTTATTATTTTAACGGCTAAAACGTCTATATATAGGCTTACCCAACTGAATCTTGCCTTGGGCTAATTGGAACTACACCTGCTCTACTAGTGAGACCAACTGTTGGTTTAATGCCCACCACTGAGTTAAGGCCTGAAGGGCATAAAATGGAGCCATCGGTTTCAGTACCAAGTGACACTGTCACCAAATTTGCAGCTACTGATATTGCCGATCCGCTACTTGATCCACAGGGTTCACCCAATGTGTATGGGTTCTGCACAACACAAAATGTGTGAACTCCTCTTTATTTTCTAGAATCATTTATACCGAAGTTCCAATGAGAAGAAGACATAATGAATCCATGTCTTCAGGCCTCATAAACTATCAAAAAGGCACAACCTACGGTTCTCTGACTTAACAAAAAAAGACTTATTACAAAGTTTGATTTTGCCTAGTTTGGTTCCACACTTGTACCTTTCAGAATCATGTATGTGTTTCGTGATTTGAATACAAATTGTTATGTTTCGCTTCCAGTTTGAAATTGATTTCAGTCCCAAAATCAACTTTATCTAAAACCTGATATTATAGCTTCTGCAGTGACAATCAATTCCCAGATTTATTGACATATATATATACACACACGAAAATTTTGATCCAAACTATATACATTCTTTATTGATTTGCAATCAGGAAAATTTGTAATTACTGAGTACTAGTAGCATCCAAATGTACCATAATAAGTAGTAAACCATACAAAATAATACGACTTAATGAATATATCAGATTCTGAACAGTAGGAAATTACCTTTCCTAGTCCACCTCTGGCACACCAACCATTAGGAGCTTCAAAAGTCCTGAAATGTGACCACTCACTCAACGTGGCTTTCCCCAATATGATAGCACCAGCTTCCCTTAACTTGGTAACAACACCTGCATCTCTTGGCACCACTGATCCAAGCAATGCAAAAGAGCCTGCAGTAGTGTTTAATTTATCCTTGGTTGCAATGTTATCCTTAACCAAGATAGGTATTCCATGCAACCTTGAAAGAGAACCAGGTGCTGTTTCCCTTCTCTCTTGGTCAGCTTTATCTGCTTGTGCTAATGCATCTGGATTCACCTCCAAGACTCCTTTGAGAACTGGGTTTTGGATATTGATTTGGTTGAGGTAAAACTCAACAAGTTGTCTTGATGTTAATTGGTTTCTTTGGAAAGCTAGTTGAAGATCTTGCACTGTTGCTTCCTCAATTGAGAATTCAGTGGCTGAGTATGTTGGTAGCATAGAGGAGAATGTAACTAGTAAAAGGAGTAGGAAGAAAGAACATGCAAGTGTTGAATCCATGAGTGATATGGAGATCTTATACACATGTTTGGCGTACAAAATGTTATTTGCTATTTAAAACAACTTATTGTACCTCAGTTTGTTTGGTCTCCAAACAGTTTTATTTACACTCAAACACATTATAATTATAATTCAAGTTGTCTTGTTCAATCCCAAACTACTATTTTCATCCTCCCATGAAACTTATTTAAAAGGAAAAACAAAAAAAATATATTTCAAACTACTATGTTTTAATTTTCATAATAAGTGTGTTTTGATTTTTTTTTCTTATAAATTGAAACGGAGGAATTAATTAATATTAGGGTCATGTCAAGTTAAAGAAACTAAAAAGAAAATTGAAAGATATACTTTTGTATTGAAAAGAAAATTCTAAACTTTTAATATTACTGAAAGACACAATTTCCAGGAAAAAAAATGTCATTCGTTTTAAAACAATTTATTTATTTGTGCAAAAATAACACTTATTGTAAGATAGATAGTGTCTAATATCTGAAATTACCCAGAATAATTAATTAATCAATTCATGTAGCAATATTTCAAAATGTTAATCATTGCCATTAGTAGGGGCGTAAGGAGTCGGTTTAACTGGATTTTGAAGAGAGAAAAGAATTCAAACCAATAAAAAATAGTTGATTTGATTTTTGTAATATTTTCTCACAAAATCTAATTCAAACCAAATAAAACAGACTAATTCATTTCAATTGATTTGATATTTTGAAAAAAAAACATCAAATCATTAAACCTCAAAGTCCATTGATGAGTTTATTCAAAAAAAAAAAAAAGAAGTCCAGTGATGAGTTTGCTTGTTTCTAATTCATAGCATCCGTTTGTATTGTCTTACACCAGCTTTGCTGTTATGAAAATCCCTTTTCGGTTTGAATTTTGTTCGATTTCGCCAAAAAATCATGCATTGTTTGGGAATCGAGGCTAAGGGTTGCTTGTAAAAAAACGCCCAGATTTCTCTGCACAACAATGTGTCTTTTACAAATAGCAAAGTTGCGAGGGATAATATACAAAGTTAACATAAAAAATCACCTCGGAAACGTGGTGACATGGAGTTGGAATTAAGGTCTGAACACATATGTAAAAAGAAAATATCATTCAAATGAAATGGATCTTTTCTTTTGTTAGTAGATGTCTAGAACCCTAGATCATTCATGATAGTTTGACAAGTTCAGATAATGTGCATTTCAACCCTATTTTTTCTGTTGAACTCTTGTAGAGAAAATATCATATTTTCTAAAAAAAAATAAGCCAACTTTGGGTAGAGTAGTGAGCTTAAGTGAAAAACTAAAACTAATGATTTGATAACTGTGAATAATGTAGTAGTAACTGTTTTACTACATCAAGTTGTTAGAAATAACAAATCTGTCAAGGGAAATAATTCGTGTTGAAGCCATCTTATTTGGTGAACTTCTCAACAATAATGGGAGATGATCAAAAAGCCACCTCCCATTAGAAAGCCGCCTTATTTGAGCAAGCAAATTCACTCCAGGATAAGCAATTTCCAACTTATTTGTGTTGAAACCATTAATGCTCAAATAATTTGTGTTGAAGCCATCTTATTTGTAATTTCCAACTTCCTAAGGGGAGGTGGCTTTCTGATCAAAGTTGCTTGCTCGAATGAATAAGCAATTTCAATCAACTTTGGCTCTGACCCTTTCAAACCTCCAAAGCAAATTCCAAATGGCTGATCCTTTTCATATCCTGCTGGAACACTCACTCCAGGATAACCTCCAATAGCCAGTATGTGGCTAAAGGACCAAAAAGGTGTCACTACAGCATCAAGTTTATTTATTTTCATCAGTTTCTCAAACCCATTTTTTGACCATCTTGACATATTCAATAATGCTTCTTTTTCTGCTTTCCCAAAAACGTTTGTCTTTTCAGCTTGCACCAATACATCTTGGCCATACTCCATTTTCTCCTACAATTTTATACAACAATTCAGATTCTATAGTGATCAATATTAATTAATATCCAATTAATGTACACAAATAAATAGACAAAATCACACACACATATACCGACCAATTTTGGGTGTTTCTCATTGAAGGCTATCACATCTGCCAAACTGTTCACCGGTGAAGCTACTAAATCTTTCAGGTATTCATTCAATGATAATTTGAATTCAAAATTCAAAGCAATAGATTCACTTGGAGCACTGAGAATTTCATCAATGTTATCAATCTTCAAATTGTCAACCAAAACCGCACCTCTTTGCCTGATAATTTCAACAATGTTATCAATTGATAGGGTTGTTCACTGGGAATGGGAAATCTTGATGACAGAATGTGAATCTTTACTGCAAGAATGTTATGAACTGAATCACAAGTATTCGAGAGACTGTCATCAATGTTACATACTTACATTCTACTAGTTGTATTTATATCTCCTCTAATTTCTAACTAACTAAACTGCAGTAAGTTAGTTAGTAGTTACATCTGTTATAGTTCCACATGAGTATCATCCTCCACACCCTTCTTATACTTTCTACTATACGCCTGCTTAATGGGAGGTCTTCGCTCCTTAACATCAATCTTCAAATTCTAACATAGTTTAATGTAAATGTAAATAGGTCTGAAGTATGGTTGTTGTAACTACTTCTTTTCAGGAGCGATAGGTAATGTAACAAAATCTGATTTGTCACCATTCCCCAAATTTTGGACAGTTTAATTGTGTTGGACATACCTACTCTTCCAATTAAGTTATCAACACAGGAAGATTCAAAGCAAGCACTGTTGAAAATTGTTCGCCAAATGTGATATTTATACTATATCAGCTTAGTTGATTTGATTTTAAGAGCTCTTGATCACATCATTTAACATGATCAGCCATGGTTTGTCAAAAAAATATGATTACCAAAAACTGTCATTAGGTTCATTCAAGATTGACGACAGGTTTACATTGTTAACATATCTACTCTACTGATGAAGAGCATTATATACCTTCAAAGTAAAGTTGCAACTTTGATCAGATCACCAAGACATGTTATTATTAGCATTGTAAGCTACAACTTTTTGTGAAAGAGAATTCAGAGTTGTGATTTATTTAATACATAGATTATATCAAACCTCAAGTTGTTGGCCGATAATAACAAACAACTCCCAAAGGATTGTCTATAGGCATCAAAGACAAAATAATTGTCTGTGATTTCTCCTATATAATTGTGGCCAAAGAAAATAATAGACAATGAATACAAAATAACTTATAAACAAGTGTTATCTAACCATGTGTTGCACAGGTTTTAAATACTAATCTATGTACATGAGGCTTATTAAAACTTCGTTAGCAGTGATAGAACTTGACAGATAATAGTTTAGAGTAATTACCTTAACGTTTTTAGGTGTAAGTTGAAAGTTTCATGCATAAAAGTGTCATTTCCAAACTCGTAGTAGTATCTCACTACTCCTAATCTCTTTCCTCTTAGTCCGTCTTTCTTTAGAAATTGAGCATAGCCACCTTTTGGGATATACTTTGATGCTTCAATTGTTGCGTTATCAAAAGTGTCAATGCCTGCTATGGTTTCAAGAACATAAGCAGCATCTGATACAGTCCTGCAAATTGGCCTGTACAAAACCACAC